>Ga0209289_100321_pt1 | contig 27246 bp, 20 predicted proteins | sample GXS110809BmetaG_FD_184121 | JGI IMG/M metagenome (GOLD analysis project Ga0209289, IMG submission 184121) | Hot spring microbial communities from Gongxiaoshe hot spring, China to study Microbial Dark Matter (Phase II) - GXS 110809B (SPAdes)... ...
TTGACGATTTGAACTTCGCTTCTCCCCTACCCCGCTACGGCACAAAGATGGGCATTGACGCGACGAGAAAGTGGCGTGAGGAAGGTTTCCAAAGACCTTGGCCTGATGACATCGTGATGGACGAAAGCATTAAGCGAAGGGTTGACGAAATTTGGAAGCAACTTGGTATCGGTTAACTGAAGAGATGTTTGTCAAAAAGCGGTTTTAGGGATTGGTTCAATTTGTGGGTTAATGGCTAATGTGAGCGCTACCTGAAGGTCAGTTTGTGGCAGACTTTGCAGTGCATTAGGTAAAGCCAAACTTAATTTGAGGCGGAGAAGAGGTATCGTTATGTGCGTGGTGCGGTGTTACAGCGTTGAAACTCGCTAAAGGTGAACTGCAATGCGGTTGAAGGAATTGATTGCCAACTTGCCAACAGCAAAACTGGTTGGTGACGATGTTGAGGTGACGAACATAACTCATGACTCGCGCAAAGTTCAACCAGGTTCACTCTTCGTCTGCCTGAAAGGCTTGAAATTTGATGGGCACGATTTTGTGCATGATGCATTTCAAAAGGGTGCTGTCGCTGTCGTTGCCGAAAGGGAAATTCCAACCGACGGCAAGCCGTTAGTGCTCGTCTCGGACGCAAGGGAAGCATTGGCGTGGCTTTGCCACCGATTTTACGGTGAACCGACGAAATCTTTGACGGTCATTGGCGTAACGGGGACAAACGGCAAAACGACGACGACACACCTAATCGCTCACTTACTCAATGCTGAATTAGGCGAAGATGCCGAAATTGCTGCTGTGTTTGGGACGATTGGGGTCAAATGGCGCAATCAAACTTGGGAAACGGATCAAACAACTCCAGACGCTCCTGAACTTGTTCAATGGCTAGCGAGGCTTCGCGATGAGGGAGCGAAATTTGTCGTCACGGAAGTTTCGTCACACGCTTTGGCTCAAAAGCGGAGCGACGGAATTCTCTTTGACGCTGCCGTTTTCACCAATCTTTCCCGCGACCACCTTGACTTTCATGGTGACTTTGAAAACTACTTTTCAGCGAAAGCGCGCTTGTTCACTGATTACGCCGAAATTGCTTTGCAAAGCAGAAAATCGTTTCACGCTTTCATTAACGCTGATGACCCTTATGGGCAACGGTTGTTGACGATGTGTCCTACAACAAAGACGACTTACGGTTTCAGCGAAAACTCAGACTACCGAGCCATTGACCTAAAACTTTCTCCATCAGGCACTCAATTTTCTGTTGTAACCCGTCCCTCGTCTCTCGCCCCTCGTCCCTTGTCAATTCGTTTGCTTGGTCGCTTCAATGTTGCAAACGCCATTGCAGCCATTGCTGTTGCCCGTCATTTTGGGGTTTCCTGGGAGACGATTGCGTATGCTTTGCCGAAATTCAAAACACCGCCAGGTAGACTTGAGATTGTGGACGAGGGGCAACCTTTCACAGTGGCTGTTGATTACGCTCACACTCCTGATGCCCTTGAAAAAGTTTTGCTGACAATCCGTGAATTTGCTAAAGGTCGGGTTATTGTCGTTTTCGGTTGCGGAGGTGACCGTGACCCGACGAAGCGACCTGAAATGGGGCAAATAGCAACCAAACTTGCGGATTACACTGTTGTCACTTCCGACAACCCAAGAACCGAAGACCCCATCAAAATCATTGAGCATATTGTCAAGGGCATCAAGGAGGGCGCTGCTTACCATGTTGAGCCAAACCGTAGGAAAGCAATCTTTCACGCTGTCTTTACAGCACAACCTAATGATTTTGTCTTGATTGCAGGCAAGGGGCATGAGACCTACCAAATCATTGGCACTCAAAAGTTGCCCTTTGACGACAGGGAAGTTGCGCGAGAGGCTTTAAAGGAAAAAGGGACAAAGGGCAAGTTTTAAACCGGGAGGCTTAAGTCTATGAGGCAATGGCTTTGGCAGTTTCTCAAAGATGCGTTGGCTAAACTTGGGAGAGCCGAGTTAACTGCACGGCGAGCCGTTGAAGGGACATTGACGGGGCGACACAAAAGCACTTTCCGAGGCTTCTCCGTTGAGTTTGCTGAACATCGCCCTTATTTTCCAGGCGACGACCCAAGATACTTGGACTGGAAAGCCCTTGCCAAACTTGACAAATTGTTCGTCCGACAATTTGAGCAAGAGACTAACATGCGTTGTTATTTGCTGCTTGATGCCAGCGGTTCTATGGGCTATGGCAACGCTGAAGAGAGCAAACTTGACTACGCAGTGAAAATTTCAGCGTTGCTGGCATATCTTGTTTTGCGGCAAGGGGACGCCGTTGGGTTGGCAGTGTTCAGTGAAAGATTGAGAGATTTCATCCCAGCACGCCGTTCCTCATTGCATTTGAGTGTCCTTTTGGAAGTTCTTGAAAGGGTTGAGCCTGACGGACAAACCCATTTGCGCCGAGTAACCGAAGAGTTGTCGGCACTCGTCAAGCGCCGTTCGCTGTTTGTCATTTTGTCTGATTTGTTGGATGAAGATAGAGCGTTGCCCCACGCTCTAAGTTACCTTCAACGGCGTGGTCACGATGTCTTGGTGCTTCAAGTTCTTGACCCTGACGAACTTGAGTTGCCTTTTTCGCTGCCTTCAATGTTTGTTGACATGGAAGAGCCTGTCCGCTTGCCCATTGACCCGGAAAATTTGCGTTTCACATACAAGCAGCGAGTTGAAGAGTTTTTGAGAGAGTGCAAGAAAGCATGTGGGCAATCTGGTGCACATTACTTTCGGCTCGTTACTAACACTGACCCAGCGACAGTTTTGGGATTTTATCTTGCTTGGCGAGCAAAACAAGGCAATCGGATCAACGGATATTAACTCGCACCGATGGGGGATTAACAACGACCCTGTATCCGCCACAGTAAACTTCAACGCTCACATCGTAAGAGCGAGACTTTACTTCAAAAGGTGTCAGATAAATCCAAGTAGTGAAGGATTGCTGGGGTGGCAACTCCGAGAACTGTAGTTGAACACCTTTGGGCGTCCGCTGTAGTGGATAGGTGGGGGAAGGCTGAGACCTGACTTCCGAATTTTCAATCAATTCGCCGCGAAGTATCACGGTTAACGGCTTCAGCGAAACACGCTCTGCGTTTTTTATGATCAGAAGCAAGGGAATAGTTTCACCAATAGCGGCTTGAGGTTTGTTTAAAACGACATCAGCCGACAACACAGCCGATTCTGGTGCCTCTTCAGGTTTGATTATAGGCAGAATCAGAAACCTGAAAGCAATTAGCAACACAACAGCAATGGCTGCACCAATTGTCAAACCTCTAAGCAAAGGGTTTGAAAGAGCGACTGCCCAAGTTGGGGCTTGAAGTTTGGGGATGTTTTCTGGGCAAGCCCAAACATGGTCTGGTTCTGGGATGTGGAATCTTCCCATTTCGTCGCCATAGTTAAAGCGGATTCGGTTGTTTGTGCACTCCCAAGTTGTGGTGTCAGCGAACATGCAATAACGGCACTTGCGCAAATTCTCACTGCAATTTGGGCAGCGAACAATTTTAGGATGTGGGCTGAAGACAAACCCACACTGCGGACAGCGCCATAAAACTGTTTGTTGTGCCGTTGATGCTCCTGTTGGTTGCTGCATCGCACCCACCTCCAAAGGTGGGAACTAAAAAGCCATTTTTATTATGCCATGTCAAAGAACGAATTGGACTACCCCAATACCGTAGGCAGGCAATTTTACCCTGACCAAAAAAGTGGGCGATATTTCAGCGTAACTTGGACTTACCTTGCCATTCAAAACTCTTATCCTGATTGTTCTCACCTTTTCAAGACCGATGGCTTCAAGAGAAATGTCGGTGTCTTTATCGCTGGTGTTGACCAAGAGGACATTGTTTGCTGTTGAAGTTTTTCCAGCGAGAAGGAGCATGGGAGCAAAATTAGTTGCTGCTAACACTAAAGTTGAACCTGTCGGAAAGTAAGTGTTGCAAGCCCAAACTGACCAATAGGTCGGCTGTGGTTCGCCAGCATCGTCCAACAAGCCCCATCCATCGCCAGCAAGTTTGTAGTAAACTAAGTTTTCGCCTTTGCCTGCCATCTGGATGAAAAAGGCAGCAAGCCAAGTAGCACCCAACTCGTTGGAAACCCTTTCATCGGCAGGATTGCCATCTTTCGTTCTGACCGCAATAGGTGCGCATTCAGTGACTTGCAATGTCACTCCTGAAGGTGGATATAGTTGGCGCAACCATTCATCAAGCCTGTTCAAAGGAACTTGGTCTGGCAAATCAACGCTTACCGTTTCTTTTGCAGCCTGCATCAATTCATCGTTGCTGACACTGATGTTGTAAGCACCATAAAAATGGAGCGAAAAGAAATCAGGGCGAGTCGCTTTTGTGAAAAGTATTTGCAACCTTTGCCTCCAAGCACCTCGCTCTCCCCAGCCTCCAACTTGAATTGTTGGCGAGATTTGCTTCATTGTCTCCTTAAGAGCGGAGAAGTAAATGGCAGTGGTCTCAGGTTTCAATTGCAAGGGCGGTTCAGAAGGACGATAAAACAACTCGTAAAGTTTCACAAGGGGAAACAGCCTTTGAACCCAGAAATTAACTTGCTGCTGAAATGCACCTGAAGGTAAGTCCTCGGGTTTTAGTGGTGAAAGAGTAACCACAGGAACCATGTTTAGCCTTTGAACTTGAAAAGCCCAAGATTGAACTAACTTCGCTGAACTTTCAAAGTCACGGCTCACAAAAGATTCGTTTAAGAAAATTCTCGCCCAACTAAGTCTCAAATCCGCTATTTTCTTCCGAGCGGATTGGTCTTGGAGCAATGAGATGGCTTTTTCATCCCAAAAAGTTCCCCAGCGAAGCAAGTTCGTTGCCTGCTCTTGCTGAAAATCAACGACAACTCTCACGCTGACTTTAGGAACTGGAGGCACTTCAATTTCAACAGCCAACTCATCAAGGATGAAGAAGAAGGGATGGAACGGTCCAGAGCGCTCAATTCTCAACTCCTTCAAGTAATGGACAAAGACAGTGACAGGTGTCCCAACTTCGTCTCGGAAAGCATCCCAACCCAGTTTTACCTGTTGCCAAGTTTGAGGTGGTGAGAGTTCAACTTTGAAAGAGCGTTTCACACCTTGATTCTCGGCTACAAGAACGAACCTCAAAGATGATTGCGTTCCATCTCCTACCCACCAAAAAGTCAAGCCTTGAGCCTTCCTTGCTGATAACTTTGCACCTTCCAAAAGAAGGACGAAACTTACCCACTCCCCTTTTCCTGCCCTTCTCCCAAAAAACAAACCTGCCTGTTTGCCACCATTGGGCGGAGTTAGCGAGGTAGTTGCCAGGTGAGCCAATGGCAAATCTGAGTTCTCGGCTTGTTTTGTTTGGATGAGCCATTGTTTGGTTCCATGCTCAAAATTCTCAAGCATCATTACTTCTTGCTGCATAGACCATGCAACGCTTTTGACCATTGCAAGGGTAGCAAGAAACAAAAACCTAAAGCCTTTCTTTCTCATGGCGCTACCATCCTTCCTGTCCATGATTTGACAGTTGCCACAAAATTTTCCTTCCTTTGAGGCATAGGTCTTTCCGAAATCTCGGAGATGGCTTCCATCACCTTCCAAGAGAAATCCTCAATGGACTTGCGGTTACTTTCGCCTTCAAACCAGAGCAAATTGCCCACTTTGACTTTCAAAGGAGTAGGTCGTGGCAAGAACTTGCCCTTCGGCATCAATTTTTCGCTTCCAAAAATTGCCACAGGCAAGACTGGCACTTTCCCCCATGCAGCCAATAAGGCAACCCCAAGTTCAGGCTGTCGTAACTGCCAATCAGGATTGCGAGTCCCCTCTGGGAAAATGACGAGGCAACGACCTTGCTTCAACAAGGATACGGCTTTTCGCAATGCTCGTCTATCAGGTTCTCCACGCCTCACAGGGAATGCCCCTAAGGTTCGGATAAGTGCAGCGAAAGGTGGAAACCGAAAAAGTTCCTCTTTTGCCATGAAGGTCAATGGTCGTGAAAACGCACACCCTAAAATCACAGGGTCTAAAGTTGCCGTGTGGGTAGAAGCAATGATGACACCACCTTCCCTTGGCAATCGCTCTACCCCTTCCATCTTGAGTTCGCAGAACCGAAACGCAAGAAAACGACAAAGATACCAACCGAGCCAGTAGAGAGCATTCATGCGGTCAACCATCGCTCATCCCGTTGCTAAGTTTGTCACCGCTTTCTCGGAAGTTCACGATGAAACGCAAACCTTTACACCGCCACCATCAAATTAGCAGAACCGCATCGGGCATAAGTCAGTGCTCAAAAGCCTTGCTCACTGAACGGGTTGACAAGTTGAAGGGCTATCTTTTTCATGGTTTGCAGGCTCATAATTGAAATGGGAGGTTTGAAAACATGTGGGGAAATTTGTTCAAGCAAGCAACAAGACTGGCTCAGGAAGGTTATAGTCGCGATGAAGTCCGAGAAATTTTGAAGCGAGCAGCGGAATTACAAGCACAGGCAGAACAAAATCAGGAAGGGAAAGGTGAAGGTCAAATTCATGGAGATGCCTTGCGCGCTGGTGCGATGGCAGCGGGTATCCGTCCAGAGTTTTTAGAGCAGTCGCTACAAGAATTTCATGCCAAAAAACAAGCACAAAAGCGAGAGGGCAAGGAGAAAGGTTCAAATTGGGAAAAGTTTTTGGGATGGGTTTTGGTAGGAATTTTGGGGTTGCCAATTGCCATTTTCGTTCTTGGTGTCTTAGCCTTCACCTTCGGAACGGTCATATCTGTGCTCTTGGCAATTGGAATAGCATTAGGCATCGCTGGTCTTACCTTGCTTTTTGTTTCACCTTTTGCTGGCTTTGGTTTGGTTGTTGGTTTGGCAGTTGCCTTAGCACATCTTTTGGGTCAGTTTAAAGGCAGGCGCAGCAAAAGGTGGAAGCGCAAATGGTATCGTTGGTCTGAAGACGATGACGAAGAGGATGATTAAGCCCATGACAGTAAGCCTGCTCCTTCGTTGATGGCTGGGCTATAATCAGATAGGACTTACGCAGTTGATGTCATTTTGTGTAGGGGCGGACGATAGTCTGACCGAAAACATCCTTTATAAGGGGTTAAAACTGCCCTTGCGGGCGGCTTAACAGCCGCCCCTACATCCAACTGCGTAACTCCTAATCAAAATGTGCCCAAACGGGAAAATTGATTGCGAGGTAGTTTGGTTATGAGTGGCAACGACGCTGTGATAGTAGCATTGAAACTTGCTTTGGTTTCTTTGCTCCTTTGGGTCTCTGCGCTTTTCTCGGCTTCAGAAACAGCGGTGCTTGGGGTTGGGAAGGTAAAAGCCAAGTATCTCGCCGAAGAAGGAGATGAGGATGCAAAGCGTATCTTGCGTCTATACCGCAATCCGCCAATGTTGATTGCGACTGTGATTGCTGGCATTACCATCTCCGACTACATTGCTGAAGCACTTATCACTTCTCTGGCTTTAAGTTGGGCTAAGGTGGTTCAAATTTTTGGTTTCTCCGCTTTTGTTTCCGTTGCCTTTGCTTTTTTCGTTCTGAGTTTCGTTGATGTTATGCCCGCAATTTACGGTGCAGCCTACGCCGATATTGTTGCTTTTTCTGTTGCCCGATGGGTCGCCTTGTTTCAAAAATTGTTTTTGCCTTTGCTGCTTCTCGTTGAAGCCATTGTCAAAAAGGTGCTCCTGCTCTTGGGCATGAAGGATGCTTACAACCAACCTTTAGTAACCGAGGGCGAAATTTTTGCCACTTTGGATGTAGCAGAACATCAGGACATCATCACGAAGGAGCAGAAACAGATGCTCTCAAGTGCCCTTGAATTCAAAGAGGTTCGGGTTGGTGAGGTTATGGTTCCACGGGTTGACATTGTTGCAATTCGGCATGACACTTTGCTTGATGAAGCGATGAAAGTGATGCGCCAATCAGGTCACAGCCGTTTGCCCGTTTTCCGAGACACAAGAGACGAAATCATAGGCATATTGCACGCAAAAGATGTTCTGGCTGCTTGGTATCGTGGGGAGCGGGACAAAACCGCTGGCGAACTCGCCCGACCTCCACTTTTTGCCACGGAAAGTCAAAGAGCCTACAACTTGTTGAGGACAATGCAAAGGCAAAGGAAGGGCATGGCAATTGTCCTTGACGAAGAAGGTGGAACGGCTGGTTTGGTGACCTTTGAGGATTTTGTTGAGGAAATCGTTGGCGAAATCTACGACGAATATGATGTCGCTGAAGCATCCATAAGACAAGTGGGCGAAAACGAATTTCTGGTTCGTGCACCACTCAGCATCAGGCAAGTTGAAAAGTTTTTAGGTGTTGAGTTGCCCGAAGAGGATTACGACACACTCGCCGAACTCATTGTGGCTCACCTTGAAAGGCTGCCACAAGTAGGAGACCAAGTTGATTTGGACAGCATTAGCCTTGAAATCGCTGAAATGAGAGGAAAACGCATCTCTTGGGTCAAAGTGAAGTTTGCAAGGGAGCGAATTTGAGGCTTGCCTTAAGGCACTCCCAACTTTTTCACAAATGGGTTCGCTTTTACCTTTCTTTTGGGTTGATACCGAAGAGCAAAAGCCCAACAAAAACATCGGAGGCTGGATGTTGATGAACGAGGGTGCGCTCATTTCGGTTGAAATTTTGCTCATAGTGGTGATGTTGGTTGCCGTCTTCTTTTGTTCCCTTGGTGAGGCAACTTTGGTGGCGGTCAACAGAGGTAGGCTGCGAGCCTACATACACCAGCATCGCTTTCAAAATGCTCGCAAGATTTGGGAGTTTTTGAACGAACGGTCAAACCTATCAAGTTTGCTGGTCGGCATCACCTTGCTCATAATGTTAACATCGGCATTGATGACCCATCTCGTTGAGATGAAATGGCAAGGTTTAGGCGAGGTCGCTGGGTTGGGCATGGCTGTTTTCATCCTGACCTTTTGCGAAGTTTTACCAAAAAGCATCGGAGCAACGAGGGCTGAAATCTTCTTGGTTCGTTGGTTTCGGGTTTGGAAACTTCTCACCAAAATTTTTCATCCTATCAACGCCTTCGTTTACTTTGTAGCGAGCAAAACTCTAAAGGCGTTAGGTGTTAACCCTAACCGACAACCCAAGTTGAATGCGGACGAGTTTCTGGCTTTGCTTGAGGCAGGAGTTGAGTCGCGATCCATTGAGCCCGAAGAGTTCATATTTGCGGAGCGGATTTTGAAGTTGGATGAAATTTTGGTGCGGGACATAATGGTTGCACGACCAGACATTGTAGCGCTGCCCATTGACAGTTCCTTTGATGATGTGTTGCAAACGGTCATGCAGACAGGTCATTCCCGCATCCCTATTTACGAGGACAACCTTGATAACATCGTCGGCATCCTTTACGCTTACGACATCCTTGCAAAAATTGCCGACGGCGAAAGGGCAATTGAGCCAAGGGCTATCATTCGCATGCCTTATTTCGTCCCTGAGACAAAACCTGTTAGCGAACTTTTGCAGGAGATGAGGATACAGCAAACTCACATCGCCATTGTTTTGGATGAACATGGTGCAACTTCAGGACTGGTGACTCTTGAGGATGTTGTTGAAGAAATCGTTGGCGAATTGAGAGACGAGCATGACCGAGAGGCGGAATTGGGTTTTCAAGTTGACGAACGGACTTTCATCGTTGATGCACGAATGGACAGAAGACAGTTTGAGGAGTTAACGGGTGTTGAGTTACCCGAAGGCGAATTCAGCACTGTTGGCGGATTCGTGTTCACAGCCCTCGGTAGGCTGCCATCAGTTGGCGAAAAGGTAGTAACTGACGATTCGCTTTTCATCGTTGAGGAAATTCAGCGCCGAAGAATAACTAAAGTCCGAGTGATTTTGAGAGGGCAAACGGAGCAAAGGTAAACATCAAATAGGAGTTACGCAGTTGGATGTAGGGGCGGCTGCTAAGCCGCCCGCAAGGGCAGTTTTAACCCCAAGGATGTTTTCGGGCAGACTATCGTCCGCCCCTACACAAAATGACATCAACTGCGTAAGTCCTACATCAAAACAAACTGCCGATGTTGAAGTGAGGGATTGATTTCAAAGCATGCTAAACAAGTTCACTGCTCTACTTTTGCGTCAACCTTTTTGCAGGTTGCTGGCAGAATTTGAAGATTGCGACCAGCCATCAACCTATCGCCTGAAAAGACTCAGTTTTCAACCAGACAGGGTGCAGTAGGTGGTGTCACGATGTTTCGCTTTTGGTGGCTTTTTGCGGGATTGCTCATTGGTTTGTGCGGATGCGCCAAGTTCCCAAAGCAGCCGTTAGCACCTGCTTCGCGGGACCGAATGGTCGTGACGCTAACTTACGCTGCTCCTATTGACGCCAATGCCTTTTACTACATCGCCATTGATGACGATGATGACCCGACTACGGGACCTTTGCCTGCCCTGACAAGACCTTGGGGCAACGGGTGGGGTGTCCCGTTGGATACAACTTTAGGTTCACGCATTCACTTCTTCGCCGAAATTTTCCGTCAATCTGTTCAACTGTTCCAAATACAAGTTTTCCAACCGCCGTTCACCACCCGGTCTTTGGGACCTCCCGTTGACTTTTCTTTTCCACAGCCGAACCAAATTCGTGTCGTTATTGACTTGCGCCAACTTTTTCCGTTGCCCAACCCAATCCCCAACCGTTTGGAACTGAACTTCATCAGTGTGAACGAGATAAAAGGAAACCCACAAGACAACACTCCCCGCACAGGCTACGATGCTTTGGGACCGACGGGCAACGATTTCATTTCCATTCCACTTTCTTCAACGCAAACTTTCAGCAACGGACAAGGTTGGGTGCAGGAGACCTCTGGCGATGCCCAAATTGATGCCCTTGACTTGACTGACTGGGAAGTTCGCATAGTGAGGGGTCAATGAGCCCTCTCAACTTTTCATGCTAAACTTTTGTAGCGATGAGGTGATGAAAGTTGCCAGACAACAAATCGGTAGTTAGGCTCGGATTTCTCGGAATGGGAGTAGTGGGTTGTGGCACTGCCAACATCCTGCTGAAAAATATCGCCATGATTGAGCACAGGGCAAGATGCCGATTTGAAATTGTCAAAGTTGCTGTTCGTAACCTGAAAAAACAGCGCCCAGTCAGTTTGCCACCCGAACTTTACACCACTGACCCATATAGCGTGGTCAATGACCCAAGGGTTGACATCGTTGTTGAAGTGATGGGCGGAACTGACCCAACTTTTGACTTGCTGGTGACGGCGCTCAAACAAGGCAAATCAGTGGTGACAGCCAACAAAGAGTTGCTGGCAAAGCGAGGTAGCGAACTTTTGGACATAGCAAAAGAAATTGGCACCGATGTTTACTTTGAAGCCAGCGTTGCAGGTGGCATCCCGATAATTTCGGCCCTCAAGCAAAGTCTCGTCGGTGAAACCATTCACCGAATAGTCGGAATCCTCAACGGCACGACCAACTACATCCTGACCAGAATGAGCAGGAACAAACTCAGTTTTGACCAAGCCCTTAAGGAAGCGAGGGAAAGAGGCTTCGCTGAGGCAGACCCAAGCGACGATATTGATGGGCACGATTCAACTTACAAAATCGCCATACTCTCCGCCATCGCTTTCGGATTTCGCATCAAGGTTGACACAATTTACCGAGAAGGCATCCGAAACATTGACATCCCCGACATCCAATATGCCGACGAACTGGGATACGCTATCAAGTTGCTGGCAATTGCAAAACAAGAGGACGGCACAATTGAAATTCGTGTCCACCCAACTTTGGTTCCAAAAACCCATCCGTTGGCAGCCGTCAGCGACCAATACAACGCCATTTTGATTGAGGGTGAAAATGTGGGTAGGCTAATGTTCTACGGTCAAGGCGCTGGTGGTCAGCCGACAGGCAACAGTGTAGTCAGCGACATCATTGACGCTGCCAGAAATATCGTTTTCGGTTCAAAGGCTCGTATAGTTTGCACTTGCAAAGTCAACCCGAAAATGAAGCCAATTCCTGAAATTGAGAACCGATTTTGCTTGCGCATGGATGTGGTTGACAAACCTGGCGTCTTGGCGAAAATTGCGTCGGTGTTTGGAAGCAATCAGGTCAGCATCGCTTCGGTCATTCAAAAGGAGAGCAGAGGTGATGTCGCTCATATCGTTTGGCTAACTCACAAAACGACTTACTCGGCAATTCAAAAATCCCTCGCCGAAATAAAGCAACTTGATGTCGTTTTGTCCGTCCGTTCGCCACTGTGGGTAGAAAGCGATTGAGCCGTCTCAAGTTTAAAGGTTTTGAACGCTCAAAGCAAACTTTCAACGCTCAATTCGTCTCGGAGGTTTGATTAAATGATGGAGAGCGACATGCAAATTTCGGTGAATCGCTGGCAAGGTGTCATTGCCCATTACCGAGAATTTTTGCCAGTCACTGAAAAAACTCCCGTAATCACTCTCCACGAAGGCAACACTCCACTTATTCGCGCCCGATGGATAGAAGGTTTGCTTGGCGAAAGGTTAGAAGTTTACCTGAAGTTTGAAGGCGCAAACCCAACGGGAAGTTTCAAAGACCGAGGGATGACCGTTGCTGTCAGCAAAGCCCTTGAGTATGGTTTGGCGATAGGCATTTGCGCTTCCACTGGTAACACCTCCGCAAGTGCTGCTGCTTATTGTGGCGTTGCTGAGATGAAATGCGCCATCGTCGTGCCAGCAGGCAAAATCGCTGCAGGAAAACTTTCCCAAGCCCTCGCTCACGGTGCAATCATCTGCGCTATTCACGGGAGTTTTGACGATGCATTGAAGATCGTCCGAAAGTTGACGAAGGAGATGCCAGTGGCTTTGCTCAACTCCCTCAACCCTGACCGCATTGAAGGTCAAAAAACCTGCGTTTTTGAAGTTTGCGATGCTTTGGGTGACGCTCCCGATTTTCACATCCTTCCCGTCGGGAACGCTGGTAACATCACATCCCACTGGAAAGGCTACCGAGAGTATTTTGAGGCAAAGCGAATAAGTCAATTGCCAATCATGATTGGCGTTCAAGCGGAAGGTGCTGCCCCATTGGTGAAGGGCGAACCTGTTCTAAACCCAGAAACAATCGCAACGGCAATCCGAATTGGAAATCCAGCAAGTTGGCAAGGGGCAATTAAAGCGAGAGACGAATCTGGGGGAGCGATTATTGCCGTTTCCGATGACGCAATAGTTGATGCTTACAGGATGCTGGCTCGCAGGGAGGGTCTTTTCGTTGAACCAGCATCGGCTGCCAGCGTCGCTGGTTTGATTAAACTGGCAAAGGAAGGTTTCCTTGAACTCAAGTTTGAACAGTTGCTCAAAAAGAGAAACCTTGACAGAGACAAACCCATCGCTGTTTGCGTCCTTACAGGACACGGGCTTAAAGACCCGCAAACAGCCCTCCAAACTTTTCAACTACCTGAACCTTTGCCACCAACTGTTGAAGCAGTTAAAAAGGCAATTGAGCAAATGATGTGAGATTGCAGGTGACAGGTAACGATGCTGTTTTGGGCATTGGCGATATTGACAGCAATTTTTTCCTTGGCTCGCTTCAAGCCTCTTCGCAATCATCTCGGCACAACTCAAGCAGTTGCGATTTTTGCCCTGCGATTATTCGCTATCGCCATTGCAGCATTGCTCTTTTCGCCAATTTCCATTTCATTCAGCCGAAAAGTCACGCAACCAAACCAAATCGCTGTTTTGGTTGACTCATCCCAAAGCGTTAACACTTCGGTGCGTCATCAGGTCGTTAGACGATTGAAGCAAGCCCTTCAAAAACAAGCAGGCTCGGTCTTGGTTTGGGAATTTGGCGAGGATTTGAAACCCGTTAGTTTGAACGAAATATCTTCTCAAACTGATGGGAGTGCATCTCTTTTGTCGGAAGCAATTTTGAAGGTGGTTGAGAAAGCCCGTCCCGAAGAATTGCTCATCATCACTGACTCCCAAGACACTGCTCCCAGACATGAGAGATTGCTTGAAACGCTGCGGAGAACAGGAACGCGCTTGAGTGCAATCATCCTACCGACCAATTTGCCAACCAACTTAAGCATAAGCCTCTCGCCCACTCAATCCTTCTTGTTCGCAGGCGAAAAAGCAAATTTTACAGTGCGGATTAGAGGCGAGCGATTGCGGGGAAGGACATCTGCCCATTTGCGAGTTTGGAGAGGCAACAAGTTGGTGTTTCAGTCTCCGCTGAAGTTCGTCAACGGGGTGGCGCAAACAGATGTGTCATTAAGCCCAGAGAAATCAGGTTGGCATCGCTACCGATTTGAAGTGCTACCTGTTGAAGGCGAGATTTGGACGGAAGACAACGATGCAGAGGTTTTGGTCTGGCAAGCACCAACGAAACTCAGGGTCTTGTTGGTCACTGGGCAGCCGAATTTTGAGTTCAAGTTCGCCAAGCGTGCAGTTGAAAGTGAACCGAATTTTGAAATGGTTTCCGTTGCAAGTTTGCCTGACAGAACCCGTTACCAGCAAGGTTCTCCGAAATTGATGCCAGCATCTTTGACGAATCCAGAAAAGTTCCATGTCGCCGTCATTATTGCTCCCACCGCTGACGAGTTCGGAGTTGCGGAGGGAAGAGGGATTTGGCAATTCGTTCAATCGGGTGGTGGGCTTTTGTTGACGCTTAACGAACTGTCAATTCGCACCAACGGTTGGCGGTTCTTTATGCCGTATTCTTTGGCTTTCGTTCCACTGCCACCTCTTCCTTCGCTGCTGCCTGTCAGGGAAGAACCAGTGGGAAACCAATTGTCCAACTTACCAAAAGTTGATGTCGCTTGGGCTATCGGTTCACTGCCGAGTTCCGCTCATCCTGTTTTGCTAAGTTTTGGGAAACCTGTCTTGGTTTGGTGGCAAGAAGGTTTAGGCAAGGTTGCGATAGTGGCATTTGACGGGACTTGGAGATGGGTCATGGAAGCAGCCAGCAAAGGTAAGCAACCAGAAATTCACCAAAAGTTTTGGCTCACGCTCCTTCGGTTTTTGGCAGACCCGATGAAAGGCGAAAAGGTGAAGATGTCAAACACTGAGAGGGATTTGAAAACACCAAAACCACCACCATCGGAGTTAAGTTTGCCACCTGACCCAAAGCCAGTTGAAAATTGGGCAAAAGCAACAGGTGGAAAAGTTTTGAAGCCTGAAGATTTGGAAGCGTGGGTTAAGGAATTGTCTTGGAAAAGGACGGTCAAAATTCAGGCAAGCCAACCAATTTCAGCAATACCTTTGCCCTACCTGCTTTTACTTCTGGCATTGACGATTGAATGGTGGCTCATCCGCAGAAGCGGGTTGACTTGACCGTTCTTCCTTTTGATTGAACTCAAATTTAGGCTGCCTTCAAACTTACTCCCAAACCAGCCTTTGCTTTCAAGCAAAGTTTTGCCCCTTGCTGGTCAAAACCAGCCTCAAAAGGCGAGTTTTTCAGAAACAGGTGAGTGTCCAAGTCAACGAAATCAAAGCCTCCAATCCCAGCAGCCAAGTTTGCCGCTGATGTCAATCCCAATTCGCTTTCAACCATTGCACCAATCATCAAACGCAAGTTAGCAGTCTGAGCGATAGCGGCGATTTTCAAACTCTCCGCAATTCCGCTCTTCATCAGTTTGATGTTGATGGCGTGTGCAGCATTTTCCTTAACGACCCTCAAAGCATCACCTGCCGTTATAACGGTTTCGTCAGCGCAAATGGGCACTGGCGAACGCTGTATCAGCCACTTCATCCCGTCCCAGTCCATCTTTGGAACGGGTTGCTCAAAAAGTGTCGGAATGATCCCAAATTTCTCAAGTCGCTTCAGCAGCTGAAAGGCTTTCGTCGGAGAATAGGCTTGGTTGGCATCAAGTTGCAAACTTGAATTGGGCGCTGCTTCATAGACAGCGATAATTCTCGCCTCATCGGTTTCCAAATCACCTGAAAGTTTCAGTTTCAACTTGCGAAAGCCTTTTGCTGCAAATTCGGCAGCGAAATTTTTCGCTTCGTCAACGGGCATAATCGGCACGGTCACATCGGTCTCAAGTTCGTCCCTTGCCCCTCCAAACCAATGCCAAAGGGGTATGCCTTTCCTTTTCGCTAAGGCATCAAGCAAAGCCACTTCAATCGCAGCACATGCAGATTTTTGAGCGCCAAGATTTTGGTGAAGTGTTTGAACACAAAGGCGCCACTGAGCGGGATTCCCTAAAAGCAGAGATTTTGCTTCATTCAGCGCCGCTTCGGCTGTCCTTGTAGTTTCGCCCATGAGCGTTGGCGAAGGTGCTGCTTCACCCCAACCTTCCGTCCCGTCATCTAAGAGCAACCTCACCCAAAGGTTATCAGTGATGGTTGTGGTCTCAGATGAGATTGCGAAAGGTGTGTGCAAAGGCACTTTCAGCAATTCCCAAGTTATGTCCGCTATCTTCGGCACATCGCCACAGTTGCCCACTTAACTCACTCCCCTCTCTCAACCTGAAAATTGCAATGGTGCGAACATTACTTATGGCGAAATTTGACTTGCCATCACTTTTGGCCTCCTCAAAACGAAATACCAACGCTCACTCGTTGCGGCTGGCGGGCGATAAGTGTATGCGTCCAAAACTTTAACCCAATCCCATCCCGCCGTTTCAGCCATCCTGCGAACCTCATCAATGGAGTAGGCACGCTGCCAATGGATTTCCTTGAAGCGAAGAAAATTGCCTTTTTCGTCCTTAACAGCAAACCACATGTCAACTCGGCAAAGTCTTTTGTTTTCATAGTAATGACTGCGCCAGTAGTAGTAAAGCGTGGTCTTGCTTTCATCAGCATCAAGGTTGTCTTGGTCAAACAGATTCTCACGAAGGGCATATTCGCTGTTGAGGTCAAAGACGAAATAGCCACCGAAACGAAGGTGGCTGTAAGTCCGAGCGAAAACTTTGACGAGCCGATTGGGGTCAGTGATGTAGTTGAGGCTGTCAAAAAGGCAAACTGCAAGGTCAAAAGGTTCTTCTTCTGGCAAATCCAACTCGGCAATGTCTTGGATGTAGAACTTAGCCCTGCTGCTCAAGCCAAGTTTCCTTGCCTTCTTGCATGCGATTTGAATCATGCCAGGCGAGATGTCAACTCCGACAACTTGATGACCTCTTTGAGCGAACTCAAGGGCAACCGTTCCTGTCCCACAAGCAAGTTCAAGAACTCGTTGAAACTTGAATGCGTCATCAATCCTGTTGAGCAAGTCAACGATGTAGTGAACCCAAGTGCTGTAAGGCACACCTTGCATGAGTTCGTCGTAGTAGCGTGGCAGCAAAGTGAACTCATCAGCGACAGGCACATCGTCGCCAAACATCTTGCGGAACTTCAACTCCACTTGCGTCATCAACCTTCACCACCTCAATTTTGCAACACTGGCAAAACAAAGAAAGAAGGGCATACCAAAAGGCATGCCCTTCTTTTGCCTCACTTTCGTAAATCCCAAGTTCATTGAATTATTGCCTTGAATGCATCCTCAACTTTCTTGAAGTCTTTAGCATCAAGGTTGATGAACTTGGTTTCCAAGCGCTTGTTTCGGTAAACGAAGACGATGTTGCGAAGTTTTTCGGATAGTTCAACCTTGTAAAGTTTCAGGTAGGATTCCTTTTGCTTATCTGGCAGGTAGCATATAGCGATGTCCTCAATCTTTTTTTCCTCGGCAAGTTTTGTGAGTTTATCCTTGATGCCATCGCCCTGAGTCCAAATCATAAAGCCATAAGCCTTTTTGCCATCCTTGCGGACACTTTGGATGAGTTCCTGAAGTTTCACTGCCAGACTGGCAGTGTTTTCCTCAGAGTCCAGATGTATCCAAATCTGGACTTGAGGAGTCATCCCATACTTTCAGACGGGGCAAGTATTGGTGCCCTTGTCTGGGCCTGCGACATGAATTGGGTTGTAAGCGGGGACACTATCCCCTACCTTCAAGCCGGTGTCGGGCGGTTGTTCTTTCTTTTCCTCTTGAGCCCAGACCACCCAAGCAATCATCAACAACGCTGCGCTGCTGACAGCCAACCAACGCATGTGCTTTTCACCTCCGCAGAAATTTTCGCTTTTGGGGATTGAAACCCGTTTAGATTTTGACGCAAATGTTAGCCGATAGTTGGGTATGGACATTTGCGGTTTCTGTGCTATAATGTTTGGCGAAAATTTTCAAACCCAACTTAGGCAGGCAAAGGAAAGATGGGTCAAAAAATTGAGGGACAATTTGATTGCTTCGTTTTGGTGGCGGTTTCTGCCGTCACACCGTTAGCCTTTGTCTGCCTACCCCTATTGCTACCGGTCGGGCGCTGAGCCTGTGCCCGACCGAAAAGTTGTGTTTACCTACTAACGCTCATTTTCCATACCGCTGACAACAAAATTTCCCAAAGGAGGCTGATGGAGATGTCAAGGCGAATTTACATCTTTGATACGACTTTGCGCGACGGTGAACAATCGCCGGGCGTCAGTTTGATGCAGCATGAAAAGTTAGAGATAGCAAAGCAACTTGCAAGGTTGGGCGTTGATGTGATTGAGGCTGGCTTCCCTATCGCTTCACCAGGTGAAGCCGCTTCCGTCAAACTCATCGCCGAACAAGTTGGCACTGCCGAAGGCCCAGTCATTGCGGGATTGTCACGAGCCGTCAAAAAAGACATTGATGTGGCTGGCGATTCTCTCAAGCCGGCAAAAAAGCGAAGAATCCACACTTTCATTGCCACCAGCGACATCCACATGCAATACAAACTCCGCATGACCCGAGAGCAAGTTTTGGATGCTGCCATTAAGGCAGTCAAATGGGCACGCAACTACACTGACGATGTGGAGTTCAGCGCTGAGGATGCTACCAGAAGTGACCCTGAGTTTCTCTGTCAAGTTTTTGAAGCAGCCATTGATGCTGGCGCAACGACCATCAACATTCCCGACACGGTAGGCTACGCATTGCCTCACGAGTTCGGGCAGTTGGTTCGGACTGTTTTTGAGCGAGTGCCTAACATTCACAAAGTGCAGTTCGTCAGCGTCCACTGCCATAACGATTTGGGTTTGGCAGTCGCCAATTCTTTGGCAGGAGTGATGGCAGGTGCAAACCAAGTTGAATGCACCATTAACGGCATCGGTGAGCGTGCTGGCAATGCCAGCCTTGAGGAAATTGTCATGGCAATTTACTGTCGCAAGCAGGTGCTTGACTGTTTCACTAACATCCGACACGACCAAATTATCCGAACCAGCAGGTTGGTCAGCGAGTTGACAGGAATGCACATCCAACCAAACAAAGCCATTGTCGGTGCTAACGCTTTCCGACACGAATCTGGAATTCACCAGCATGGGGTCTTGAGCAACCCATTGACTTACGAAATCATTGACCCCAAACTTGTCGGCTTGCCCGGCAGCGGGATCGTTTTGGGCAAGCATAGTGGTCGCCACGCCCTTGAAGCGAAACTGAGGGAGTTGGGTTACGAGTTGACAAAGGAGCAACTTGACGAGGTTTTCAATCGGTTCAAAGAACTTGCTGACCGCAAGAAACACATCATTGACGCTGACCTTGAAAGTCTCGTTGCTGACACTGTTCACGCTGTCCCCGCCGATGAAGTTGTTTATCGGTTGGACTACATGCATGTCGTTTCGGGCAAAGGGACGGTGCCGACAGCAACGGTGCGAATTAAACTGGACGGCAACGAACTTTTGGCTTCCGAAACGGGAGTTGGACCCATTGACGCCGTTTACCGCACAATTGCTAAGTTGGTCAAGGAAAAGCACAGGCTTGTGGACTTTCAAGTTCGCTCCGTCGGACCAGGCACAGATGCTGTTGCTGATGTCATCGTTCGGGTTGAGGACGAACACGGAAACATTTTCGTAGGACACGGCATCTCACCTGACACCATTGAAGCGGCTACAAAGGCTTACATGCAAGCCATAAACCGCCTTGCCTATCACCATCGCCGCAAACTGCCTTCACCTCAGCGTGGTGGCGAAGTTTGACAAAAAGGCATCAGCAAAGAACAGGTGACTGAAAAGCAGGAGGGCACTCTCCACAAGTCGCCAAAATCTTGGTGCATCGGGGGATGTGCCCTCCCTTAGATTTGACTGAGGACTTGCTTTTTTGCTGAAATTTGGAACTCATCCTCCCTTAACGCTCAATCCCTCGTAAGCGATAACGGTTAAGTTGTGCCATAATGGCGACTGGAAACTTTTTGTGTTTTGGAGGTGAATGAAAAGGAGTGGCGAAATTACGCAGAAGGTTAAGCGCTTTCGCTAAGCGCCGATGGCGAGAGGAAGTTTTGAAACACCGCTGGCGAGGGATGAAGATGTTTGTTCCCAAATGGCGTGAATGTCCGAGGTTTCCCGAAAATTTTCGGGTTTTCATCTTCAGCCTGAAAATTCCGCCCCACCAACGATTTGCCCAATTGAAGGCTTACGCAGAAAGACTGAAAAGGCTTTATCCAATTCAGCCTCGCTGAATCGCATGAAATTTTAGCCTTCGGTTATCAAACCGACTTTCAATGTTGCAGGACTTTGGTTCAAAAGGTGAACAAAGATGAGCGTTTGGGAAAGGCTGTTTTCCGAGTTGGATGAAATGCAGCGGCAAGCGGTGACATCGCCCAACGGTCCGATCATGGTTTTTGCTGGAGTGGGCAGTGGCAAAACCCGCGTGTTGACATACCGCATCGCTTACTTGCTTTTGGTTCACCGAATTCCGCCCCATCGCATCTTTGCCGTAACATTCACCAACAAGGCTGCCGATGAAATAAGGCAGAGATTGGAGGCTTTGGTGGGTAAAGCCGTTGACCCAATGTGGCTTGGAACTTTTCACTCCTCATGTGCCAGAATGTTGCGCCAACACGGTCAAGTTATCGGGCTACCCAACGATTTTGTCATCTACGACGAAGACGACCAACGAAGTTTGCTCAAAGCCATTTTCAAGGAACTCAACATTGACCCTGACAGGTTTTCTGTCGCTGCCCTTCACACAGCCATCAGCGATGCGAAAACAGAAATGGTAACGCCTGAAGAATTTGCCGAAATCGCCGAAACGCCGTTCCAACAAGTCGTCGCAAAAGTCTATGGTCGCTACCAAGAAGCGCTCAAGCGGGCGAAGGCTGTTGACTTTGACGATTTGCTCTGGCTTGCCCTCAAAATGCTCCGTGAACATCCCCATGTCGCCGACTATTATCAAACTCGCTTTTTGCATGTCCTCGTTGACGAGTATCAAGATGTCAACAGACCGCAACACGAGTTGACATTGCTTTTGGTTGAGAAACACAGAAACCTCTTTGTCATCGGCGACGATGATCAGAACATCTACTCGTGGAGAGGTTCTGATGTGAGGCTTATGCTTGAACTCCCTAAGCGCTTCCCCGACATCCAAATTTTCACGCTGGAAAACAACTACCGCTCAACCCAGACAATTCTTGACACTGCTTGGCATGTTATTCGCCACAACAAGCACAGGCATGAAAAGCGGTTGCGTGCAGTTAAAGGTGGCGGTGAACCAGTCATCCTTTTCAGAGCGCAAGATGACCACGAAGAGGCTGCATTCGTTGCCAGCATCGTGAACGAGTGGTTTCGTGAAGGCAAGTATCGTTACAGCGATTTTGCAGTCATTTACCGCATCAACGCTCAATCCAGACCGTTTGAGGAAACTTTCATCCGATGGGGCATTCCCTATCGCGTTGTTGGGGCATTGCGTTTTTATGAGCGCAAGGAAATCAAAGACATGATAGCCTACCTGAGAATTCTCATCAACCCTGCCGACGAAGTGAGTTTAACCCGCATCATCAACCTGCCTCCAAGGGGCATCGGTGAGAGGACTTTGGAAAAGTTGCGCTTATTGGCAATAAAGCAAGGCATCCCAATTTTGGAAGCGATTTCAAGCGATGCTGCTTTTTCCATTTTAAGCCCAAAGGTTCGCTTCGCCGTCAGAAGTTTTGTTGACCTAATCAACTTGCTCAAGGCTCAAATGGAAACTTTGACCCTGCCCCAACTCATTCAGCGCATTGTTGAGGCTACAGGATACGCAGATTACATCACTCAAGCCGAAGGGCAATTCATGGCACAAGAGCGACTTGAAAACTTGGCTCAATTAGTAACCGCTGCGGAAAGGCAATTTCCTGATTTGCCTGCATCTCAATCCCTTCAACCCTTTCTGGAACAATTGGCTCTCCTTTCACCTCAAGATGAAGCCAATTGGCAAAGTGACATCGTAACTCTCATCACTGCTCACAGCGCAAAAGGTTTAGAGTTTCCCGTCGTCTTTGTTACTGGCTTGGAAGAAGGTTTGTTCCCACATGCAAGAAGCCTTAATGACGCATGGCAACTTGAGGAGGAAAGAAGGCTTTTTTATGTGGCTTTGACGAGGGCAAAAGATTTCGCTTTCCTGACCTATGCTCAAAGGAGAGGATGGCTGACGGGAAGGTGGGGCGAAGCCAAATATACGCCCACCGAGCCGTCAAGGTTTTTGAACGAAGTTCCGATGACTTTAATTGAAGAGTGGCGTGGGGTGCCCACCCCTCAAGGCTTTTTGAAAATGAAAGAACCTGCTTCCGTCCCGTCGCAGAAACCCTATGGGCGTGAAATCGTAAAAGGCACATTGGTTCGGAAAGTAGGAGAATTGTTGACCCAGAGAAAGCAAATCGGAGAACTGAAAAACTCCCTTCAGATTGACCAAATTCGCATCGGGATGAAAGTTAAGCACCGAGAATTCGGCACTGGGACAATCGTTGGGATTGAACCCGATGAGAAGTTGCCAATAGTGACCGTTAAGTTTGATGACCCATCTGTCGGCGTGAAGCGATTAGCCCTTGAATTTGCACCTTTAGAGCCTGAACTTTAAACTTGAATTCGTTGCTTTCGTCAATGCCTTTATGAGCGCAAAATTGACAGCACACGGAAAAGCAAAGAGGTGACCAAAGGTCATGACCGAGACAGAACTTCATGAGTTGCAGGCTGTTGAACGCGTTGCTAAATTGCGGGAAGTAATTGTTGGCGAACTGAGGAAAGTCATAGTCGGTCAAACCCAAGTCATTGAGCAATTGCTCATCGCTCTCTTGGCGAAAGGACATTGCTTGCTGATTGGCGTTCCCGGTTTAGCCAAAACTTTACTTGTCAGCACTCTCGCAAGGGTTTTGGATTTGAGTTTCAAGAGGATTCAGTTCACGCCTGACTTGATGCCGAGCGATATTTTAGGCACAGATGTTTTGCAAGAAGACCCCGAAACTGGAAGGCGCAAATTTGAGTTCATGCCCGGACCAATTTTCGCTAACATCATCCTCGCCGACGAAATCAACAGAGCACCACCGAAAACTCAATCTGCCCTATTGGAAGCGATGCAGGAGCGCAAAGTCACCGTCGGCGGTCGCACTTACGACCTGCCTCAACCTTTCTTTGTCTTAGCAACTCAAAACCCGATTGAGATGGAAGGAACTTACCCACTCCCTGAGGCGCAGTTGGACAGATTTTTGTTCAGCGTCGTGCTTGACTATCCTTCCGAAAGCGAAGAGGAAACTATCGTTCACTTGACGACTTCTGCCTACGAACCTGACCTGAAAGTCGTTATGGGCAGAGATGAATTGCTGGAAGTGCAAGATTTGGTCAGGAAAGTTCCTGTCCCAGAAAGGGTTGGCAAATACGCTGTTCAACTTGTTAGGGCAACGAGACCGAAAGAAAAACATTCGCCTGATTTCATCCGACAGTGGGTTCAATGGGGTTCAGGTCCAAGAGCGTCTCAGGGTCTGATTTTGGGCGCAAAGGCAAGGGCTTTGCTTTACGGGCGAACGGCTGCAAGTTGTGAAGATGTCCGAGTAGTTGCTTACCCTGTTATGAGGCATAGGTTGGTTTTGAATTTCGCTGCGGAAGCAGATGGAGTTTCACCTGAGCAAATAATTTCCCGACTTCTGCAAACTGTCCCCGAACCTTAATTGCGTTTGAGGTTAAAATTTATGTTGGCTGGCAGCAAATGGCAAGGCGGGACGGGCGACCGCAGGTGACATTGCCTTTACAGCAATGTTGCCTGAGGAAAGTCTGGCCTCCACAGGGCAGGGCGCTCGTCAAGACTGGCGACGGAAGTTCGCCAGTCAAGGTGAGGAAGTTGCTCTGGCTTTATGCTGGGGCAACTTCGGAAAGTGCCACAGAAACTATACCGCCGTCAGGTCAAGCGGCACTGCGGCTTTTGCTGCCAGCCGCTGTGGTGTTTGCGTTTCCTGACGGTAAGGGTGAAAAGGTGGGGTAAGAGCCCACCAGCACGACCGCGAGGTCGTGGCTGGGTAAACCCCGCCCGGAGCAAGACCAAATAGGGGGGCGCTATCAGGTTGCCCGCCGATGCCCCCGGGTTGGTCGCTTAGAGAAATGGTCGCCAGTGTTCAGGGTTTTCCCTGACACTACAGAAGCCGGCTTACAGTCCCGCCTTGCCATTTTTTGTGGTAAATTTTTTGTTGCGCGAGAAATCCCGAGGGAAAGGAGTGAGGAAAATGGTGGCAGAACAAGTGGTTATCCACAAAGGTTTGGAGGGAATTTATTTTGACACGACGAAAATCTGCCACATTGACGGTCAAAAAGGCATCCTACTCTATCGTGGCTACAACATTCACGACCTCGCAGTCAACGCCACTTACGAAGAAGTTTGCTACCTGCTCCTGTATGACAAACTCCCGACAAAGCAGGAATTGGCTGAATTTGATGCAGCATTGAAAGCGAACAGAACCTTGACATCAATTGTCATTGACATCATCCGAACATTCAAAGACGGTCACCCAATGGATGTTCTTCGGACAGTGATTTCCGCACTGGGCTGCATTGACCCCGATGCCAAAGACATGTCAATGGAAGCGAACTACCGAAAAGCCATTCGCCTGACCGCTCAATTCCCAACAATCGTTGCTGCTCACGAAAGGATCCGCAAAGGTTTGGAACCTGTTCCGCCCCGCGACGATTTAAGCCACGCAGCCAACTTCCTTTGGATGCTGAAGGGTGAAGAACCTGACCCAGACGCTGCCAGAGCGATGGACCTTGACTTTATCTTGCACGCCGAACACAGTTCCAACGCCTCCGCTTTCGCTGCTCGTGTCGCTGCATCAACTCTGGCAGACATGCACACAGCAGTTGTTGCAGCCATCTCCGCTTTGAAAGGACCACTTCATGGCGGTGCAGCGGAAGCAGTGATGGAAATGGTTGAGGCAATCGGAGAACCTGAACGAGCGGAAACATGGGTTCAAGAGCAACTGGCAGCGAAGAAGAAAATTATGGGCTTTGGTCATCGCGTTTACAAAACCGAAGACCCTCGTGCCCGTCACTTGCGTGAACTCTCAAAGGTGCTGGGAGAAAGGTATGGCGACCCCAAGACATTCCAAATCCTGCAGAACATTGAAAAGGCGATGGAGCCATTGAGGGCAAAAGGCATCTATGTCAATGTTGACTTCTACGCGGGTAGTATCTACCACTACCTCGGCATCCCAGCAGACCTTTACATCCCCATCTTCGCCATCGGACGAATCATCGGTTGGATCACCCACATCATTGAGCAGTTTTCCGATAACCGAATATTGCGACCGCTCCTCCACTATGTCGGTCCAATGGAACGGCAGTGGGTTCCCATTGAGCAGCGAGGTTGAAAATTTGTCAGGTAAAACCTTCGCGTTTTGTGCTGACGATGGGGCATGGGTCAAACCATGCCCCTCGTTTTTATGTGATGGACTTAAGAGGTGAGGAAGTGTGCAAAGGCTAACTCTGACAGCGTTGATTTTGTTTTTGCCCGCAATTGCATTGCCACAAGCGGAAATTGACTTGAAAGGCTTACCGGCGCCTTTAATGGAAACGCAATGGCTATGGGAGAAGTTGTCAGCCCCTGATGGGGCAATGGAAGGTTGGCGAACGAAGATACGCACCGAAAACCCTCATTACCTCGCTTTTCACTTTGAACCGACTCGCCAAACCGTTGAAATCACTTTCTTCGTCAAAACTCCACCAAAAGGTCAGCGCGGACTTAGTTTCGGGTTAAGTTACGGCGCACCTACTCATTGGGCAAACGAAGCCGTTAGGCTAACTTTTGGTGGCAACGGTTCTTTGATGCGTCGGGATTTCGGCAATTGGTTCACTTGGCGAAGCAATTTCTCTTGGTTGAGGGTTGCCCCTTTTCAATTTAACGAGTGGCAGAAAGTTCGCATCGTCGCTGATCCAACCATCGGCGCTTTCAAAGTTTGGTTGAACGACCGTCAAGTTTCCTCAGAAAGCCTCCCTTTCCTCTCACCTGTTCCCCAACTGAGTTGCTTTTTCTTTTTCAACGGGGAAGGGACAGGCGCTGAGATTGAGGTCACCAAACCTCAAATTCGCATCGGCACCTTACCCAATGCCCCCAAAAGTTTGAAAGTCGTGCCAGTAAGTCATGACCGCCTGCAATTGCATTGGCAACCGTCAGAGACTTCAAACACTCGCGCCTATCGCATTTATCGGCGAGGTCAATTGGTCGCTGAAGTGAAAGCAAACGAAACTTCATGGACGGACGCTGCTGTGAAAAGCGGCGAAGCCTACGCTTACTTTGTTACCGCTGTTGGGGCTTTGAAGGGCGCTGCTCTTACAGCGCCGTCTGAGACCACTTTTTCGGCGGTTCAGGAGAGCCGCCCTCCGATTGAGGAAAGTTTACCGTCTTGGCAAGATGCATCAATGCCTTTGCCTTTACTCAAGGTTTCGTCCCTCGTCCCGCGTCCCTCGTCCCGTCTCTACGATGTCGTCGTCATCGGTGCGACACCTGCAGGAATTGCCGCTGCAATTTCCGCTGCTCGTTTGGGACATAAAGTCGCAGTCGTTGAAAGAACGAATCACATCGGCGGGATGATGACTGGTGGATTATCGGCTACTGACCGAAGGTATCGGCAAGCGTCTGGTGGGTTGTTCGTTGAATTTTTGAGGCGAGTTGAACGCTTTTACGCTCAAGCCTACGGTGAAAATTCACCGCAGCACCATGCTTGTCGTGACGGTTACTTGTTTGAGTCCAAAGTCGCTTCGCAAGTTTTTCAGCACATGCTCGCCAAAACTCCAAACTTGCACATCTGCTTGCGCCAAGAATTGGTCGGCATTGTCCTCGGCAATCGTTCAAACATCAATGCCGTTTTACTCCTTGACAAAAATCGCGGTATCCGATGGCGAATGAACGGGCGAGTTTTCATTGACGCCACTTACGAAGGCGATTTGGCAGCGATGGCTGGAGTCCCCTATCGGGTCGGTCGTGAGAGTAGGCACGAGTTTGGTGAGGAGTATGCAGGTGAAGTTTTTTGGGACAGTCGCAACCGACAAATTACTTTTGGCAAACCTGAAGGCGACAAAAAAGTTCAGGCTTACAACTACCGCCTCAATTTGACCAAGCGAACCGATAACCGCAGTCTCATCGCCGCACCTCCTGATTACGACCCAAACC
>Ga0209289_100322_pt1 | contig 27125 bp, 27 predicted proteins | sample GXS110809BmetaG_FD_184121 | JGI IMG/M metagenome (GOLD analysis project Ga0209289, IMG submission 184121) | Hot spring microbial communities from Gongxiaoshe hot spring, China to study Microbial Dark Matter (Phase II) - GXS 110809B (SPAdes)... ...
TGCTCATTTTGATAAAAAATTCCAACGCTATACCCCTAACCTTTAATGGCTCGTTGGCGTTTGGATCAAGCCAGTATTCTTCATATAATACCTTATCTCCCAGAGGAAATTGATATAACATTTGAAGGTATAAATTTTCCCAGAGCGAAACACCGAAACCTATCCCGATTAATTCCTTCCATTTATCCTTTGATGCAACCCCGAAGGAAGTTGTCGGTAATAATGACCTAAAACTCATATCATACCGACTTGCACCAAATGAAATAGCTCCATAAAGTTTTCTATTCTCACCGAACCATTTTAGAACTGATTCAAAAGCAGTTGTATATCCATCATCATCTAAACGAGGCAAACGATTTAAGGCTCTACCACCTCTAAATTCAAAATTTAAATTTTTGGTAAAATTAACACCTAAAGTCAAGTATAAACCGAGAAAATCACCCCCTGTATCCAAATTCTTTACAACTCCCATATCTTTAAAAAATCCAGAATTTCTCAAAAAAGGTTCAAATATAGGTAAATGACCCCTTATACCAACTTCAATTAAAGATGAATTTTGAGATAAACTATTTTCCCCTGCTGTCAAAAGTTGTGGAAAAAACATTATCAAGATGATCAAAATTCGTCCCATTTTCATGAGTTTATATTAAATTTTTAAAAATTATCTCCTCAAAACCCCGAAGGAATACCCGAGATTTATGGAATGAAACTGATCAACCTTCCTTCTCTATATTCAATTGGCGGTTTGCCACCAAATTCAAAGTCAGGCTCAGTTTTCGTAGAGATTAAATTATCTCCAAGAGGGAAGTGAAACGAAACCTCATAATACAAACCCTTCCAAATCCTTACGCCAAAACCAGCCCCAATTAACTTCATTGACCATTCAGCGGGATGATAAACTGACTGCCCCAAATCATAATTGCCTAATTCTGCTGAAATAGCACCATAAAATTTTCTATCCCTCGTAAATTTTCTTAATGTAAATCCCCCAGATGTTTTTAAAACGAAACCAGGGGATCCAAATTGGTCATAACTATTCCAAATTTACATTCAAAGTTTAAATCCCGCATAAAATTGATGCTTAAGGTTGGATGAAGACCAATGACATCTTGATAAGACTTGAAAACTTTGGCAAGCAACTTCATATCTTTCTTCTCGTAGCTTTTCAACTCGGCTACTTCATAATTCATAGCGATGTAAGGCAAATTTACCCTAAATCCAACTTCTAAGAAATGCGCATTTTGAGTTTTTAAATTTTGCAAAGACGCTAAATAAAACAGCACCAAAGTTAAAATAAAAGCTCTCATTTAAAACACCTAAATTAATTTTTTATTTCGGGAATTCCTCCTCAATCCATACATTTCCATATTCATAATGATCAAATACCCAAACGCTTGGGTCATCCGGTCGTATAAATCTCAACTCAAATTTCCTCAATTGGTCTTCTTCCCATAAAACCCTCACTTATCGCATGCCAATAGTTAACTGTTTCTTCCCCATACATCCAGCAAAGATAAACTTCTTGTCCGTTTTCCCTAATGTGCGGGAAATCAACAAGACCCTGTTCAATCCCTTTTACAATTGCCCCCATTCTCTCAATCCTTTCAATTAACTCAATAAGTTCCTCAAGTTCGGGCGGATAATTTTTTTCACCATTCGGATTTCCTGTAAAATATCTGTGCCGATAAATATCGTAGCCCTTTAAATCAAGAATCCGCTTAAGCTCAATCATCCTTGAAACAAGAGGTCTTATTTGATCAAGTAAATTTCGCGCTTCATCAATTGTAAAATGTTTCTCGTGGAGATATTTCATTTTAAAATTTTAAATTTGCTTCTGCATCCATTACAAAATAAGAAACCTTTCCTATCCGTGTCAAGTATTGAATTTGAGAAAAACATAACACAATTCGGATTTGAACAATGTTTAAGGTTTAATAAATGCCCTATTTCATGAACTGCTTCAGTCAAAACTCTTTTCTCAAAAAGTTTTTGATTCGGTTTATCCCCGTAAAACTCCTGCCTTAATCTGTGCGTTGAAATGATGCAAATTCTATTAACTGGGTCAGCCTCACCAAAGACAAAATTTAAACCCTCAACATATAAATCAACCCCCGTAATTGCAAGGACAAAAGAACATTCTTCCCGATTAATCTGCCTTTTAATTTGATGAAGTATCAAAGATGAATTAAATTGCCCCCTGAAACGATTGTAACTTTGAGATGGAATTTCAATCTCTGCAACCGGTTTTATATTCCATTCAAAATATGCTCTTAATCCCTTTGACAAAACCTCAATGACTGCATCTTCAACAGCACCAACCTTGATAAGACAAATATCAAGTTTAATCATTTTAAATAAATAAGGGCGATCTTTACGATCGCCCTTGCTTAATTTTTACAATGTCACCTTTGGTGCGTTATTAAATCTATTTACAACAACAGACCAATCAATTGCTTTAAAAAACGCTTCAATATAATCAGCTTTCTTCAATCCGTAATCAATCATATAAGCATGCTCAAAAACATCCATAATTAAAAGTGGAATTGAGCCGGCAAGATGACCAAGGTCATGTTCATTTATCCAAGTATTAAATAACCTGTTTGCAATTGGGTCAAGATAGAGAACAACCCAGCCGATTCCTCTCATTGTGCCTGATGCTTTAAAATCCTTTTCCCAATTCTCATATGAGCCAAAGTCTTCCGTTAATTTTTTATAAAAAGCTGAACCCTTGTCAAGTTCTTTCCCACCTTTTATCATGTTCCCGAAATAGTATTCATGAAGTCTCATTCCATTGAATTCCCAACCAAACCTTCTTTTCACCTCTGCATATTCAGGCGTTCCTGTTTTCCCCTCCTTTACCATTTGAGCAAGTATATCTGCAAGCTTGTTTGTATTCGTTACATAACCTTGGTAGAGCGTAAAGTGATTTTTCAAAAGCTGGTCACTGAACCCAGGCGTTCCGAGAAGGTGGTCAAAGTTCTTCGCTTCGTAAGGCATTATTACCTCCTTTTTTTGTTTTGTTTGTGAAAATAAATTTGAAAACTTGATAAAGGGAATAGAAAGAAAAGCTAATCCAATTCCTTTCAAAAATTTTCTTCGCGTGACCATAAGTTAATTCCTCAGCTTTGATTTTTTAACCATGCCCCATTTTACACAGAGAACGAATGACCACAGCCACAACTTCTTGTTGCATTTGGATTATGGAAAACAAAACCACGCCCCATTAAACTATCAATAAAATCAAGCTCCGTTCCCTCAAGATAAAATAAGCTCTTGGGATCAATGGTCACCTTTATCCCATTTGATAAAAACACAACATCATTCTCTCTTACCTCATCAAATAACAAAACATACGAAAACCCCGAACATCCTCCCGCCTTTACACCAACTCTCAAAGCATATTCCGCAGGGATATTGTTATCTTGAATGATTTGTTTTATTTCCTTAGCTGCTCTATCTGTAATTTTGATTTTTTCAATTTGTTCCTGACCTATCTGCTCCATTTATTCCTCCATTGTTAAGTTTTTTATTTTTCCTGTTTTTGAACACTCGGTTTCTTAAAGGCTGGATAGTTTAGACTCCATACCCTATTGAACTCATTTTTTATGACCCTGAAAACTCCTTTTTCAACCAAAAACTCGGCAAATTTTTGTGCAAGATACTCCGCCTCAGCAAAGCTTATCTTCTCTCCTCTATCAAGGAAATAATCTCTTATCGCATACTCAATATCCCTAACAAAAACATTTGAAAGATGATAAATTGGGTAACGAGCTTTCATGAACCTTAGAAATTCCTCCCAGTTGTCTTTTAAAATCTGAAGTTCTTTCATTTCTTTCATCTGTTCAAAGTTAGGTTTATTTTTAAATTTTTGACATTTCTTTTTTTAATCTATACTTTGGCGAGATATTCCGCAAATGTTTGACAACTTCAACAACACGATTTATTGTATAATCAATCTCTTCCTCTGTATTAAATCTTCCGATTCCAAATCTTATAGCCCCTGCGATGAGATCATCATTCAAGCCGATTGCCTTCAAAACATGCGATTTTTCAACTGTTGCAGACGAACAGGCAGAGCCTGTGGATACAGCAATTTCCTTCATCCCCATAAGCATTGCTTCACTTTCAACACCATCAAAACTCAAATTCAAATTATTTGGCAATCTCTGAATAGGATGACCATTTAAATAAACATCATCAAGTGAGCTCATAATTCCATCCTGAAGCTTATCACGAAGCTTTTTAATTCTTTCAAATTCATCTTTCATTTCAACCTTCGCGAGTTCGCATGCTTTCCCAAACCCAACGATTCCCGGAACATTTAAAGTCCCAGACCTTAGTCCACCCTCATGACCACCGCCATCAATAATAGGTACAATTTTAATTCTTGGCATCTTCTTTTTTATAAACAACGCACCGACACCTTTAGGTCCATAAAGTTTATGTGCAGACATTGACATAAGGTCAATATTTAACCTTTGAACATCAATTGGGATTTTGCCCAGAGCTTGTGCTGCATCCGTATGGAATAAAATACCGAACTCAGAACATATTTTCCCAATTTCCTCAATTGGTTCAATTGTCCCGATTTCGTTATTTGCAAACATTACGCTTATAAGGATAGTCTCGGAAGTAATTTTTTTCTTAATTTCATCTGGATCAACGAGCCCATATTTATCAACACGAACATAATCAACCTTAAAGCCCATCTTTTCCAATCGCTTACACGAGTCAAGCACCGCCTTATGTTCAATTTGAGTGGTGATTATATGTTTACCTTTTTCAGAATAAGCTAATGCAATTCCTTTCAGAGCCAAATTTATTGATTCAGTTGCCCCGCTTGTGAAGATGATTTCTTTTGGATTTGCGTTAATTAGATCTGCAACTTGCTTTCGCGCCATTTCAACCGCTGCTTCAGCTTCCCAGCCAAATTGATGTTGACGACTTGCGGAATTCCCAAATTTTTCAGTAAAGTAAGGAAGCATCGCCTCAAGGACACGCGGATCAACAGGCGTCGTCGCATGGTTATCAAGATATATTGGAAATCGCAAACTCATCACATTGAAAAATTTTATCTTTTGAAAATTTTAACAGCTTTTTTCAAAGCTTCAACAAATCTGTCAATTTCTTCAAATGTATTGTAAATGTAGAAACTTGCCCTCACTGTGTTATCAACCCCAAGCCGTGCAAGAAGTGGTTGGGTACAGTGATTCCCTGAACGAACAGCGATACCGTGTTGATCAAGAACGCCAGCAATATCATGCGGATGAATACCCCGAATGTTGAACGAGATAACACCAAGCCGATTCTTCTTAGGTCCGTAAATTTCTATATCAGGAATATCTACCATTTTTTCAAAAGCGTAATTTAACAACTCTTTTTCATGCTCAAAAACTTTATCTATTCCGATGCTCTGCAAATAATCAACAGCTACACCAAGTCCAATACCACCAGCAACATTTGGCGTCCCAGCTTCAAATTTCCACGGCAACTCATTCCAAGTTGCACCTTCAATTGTAACAGTGCTTATCATATCTCCACCATAAAGAAATGGCTCCATTTGCTCAAGTATCTCACGCCGAGCATAAAGAAAACCTATCCCAGTTGGTCCAAGCATCTTATGCCCTGACGCAACAAAAAAGTCACATCCTATATCCTGAACATCAATTTTTATATGCGGAGCTGATTGCGCTCCATCAATTAAAACATAGCTTCCCTTAGACTTTGCGATTTTAACTATGTCTTTAACCGGGTTGATAGTCCCAAGAACATTTGAAGCATGGACTACACCAACGAGCTTTGTTTTTTCGGTTATCAATTTTTCAAATTCATCAATTTTTAAATAACCATCATCCGTGATATCAACAAATTTTAAAGTTATACCTTTAAATTTTCTAAGCCATTGCCAAGGGACGATATTTGAGTGATGTTCCATGATTGTGACAACTATTTCATCTCCCTCTTTCAAATTTGCTAACCCCCACGCATAAGCAACAAGATTGACAGCTTCTGTTGCATTCCTTGTAAAAACTATTTCACGCCATGAGCGAGCATTGATAAATTTGGCGACTTTCTTATGTGCTTCTTCATAAGCAACGGTTGCTTCATAACTCAAAGTATGCACCGCCCTGTGAATGTTTGCATTCATGGTTTCATAAAAATTTTTAACTGCCTCAATAACCTGTCTTGGTCTTTGTGTTGTCGCTGCATTGTCAAAATAAATAACTTGATGTCCATTAATAATCCGATTCAAGATGGGGAAATCGTTTCTGATTTTCTCAAGATCAATTCTCGTTGTTAAAATTTCTTGATGTTGCTCTTTCATGGTTGGTTCTTTTTAAATTTTTATAAAGATTTTATCGCCCTCAACTTTAACCTCATATTTTTCAAGCGGTTCAGAAGCTGGAAGCCTTACGACATCACCAGTTCTTATGTTAAACTGTGCACCATGCCAAGGACATGTCAAAATTTCACCCTCAATCTCCGCATCACTTAGTTCAAGTTCCATATGTGAGCACTGATTTTTGTAAGCAAAAAATTCACCATCAAGATTTATCAAAATTATTGACTCGCCATTTACATCAAAAACCTTAAATTCACCACTCCTGACATCATTTACATTTGCAATTTCAATATATTCACCAGCAGTTGTCATAACAGATGGAAAATTTTGTTTTTAATCCTCTTCACCAGGCCAGGTGTTAATCCCATAAATACCAGCCTTTAAAACCTTTAATCCAAGAAGTGCACACTTCAGCCTTATCGGACTGATTGGTATTCCAAGAGCATTAAGCATATCTTCCTTGCTAAAATTTTTAACCTCATCAAGCGATTTCCCCTTAACAATTTCTGTAAGAATTGAAGCTGACGCCTGACTTATCGTGCAGCCTTTCCCCGTAAATTTAATATCAGCTATTTTGTTATCTTCAAGTTTAATTTCAATTCTTATCTGATCACCACACGAAGGATTCCCCTCCTCGTGAACTATGTCTGGATTTTCAAGGTGCCCAAAGTTTCTCGGGTTTTGATAATGGTCAAGAAGGATTTCCATTTGAAGTTCGTCCATTGAAAAAGCAGAACTTTATTTTTATATATTCCATTTTTGATGGATCATCTCCTGAATCCTTTCCCGAACGAAATCAATTCTTATTTCATCAAACGCTGGGAGAAGAAAACCTTCAACAATTGTTTTTCTCGCTTCACTTTCATTCAACCCTCGGGTCATAAGATAAAAAATTTGTTCCTCGTCAATCTGACCAACTGTTGCTCCATGCCCAGCCCTTACATTTGCATTTTTAATTTGAAGTGAGGGTATCGCATTTGCCCTCGCACCTGGGTTTAAAAGCATCGCATGTTCACTTAAAAACGAATCGGAATCATGAGCATCTTTTTCAATATCAACGAGTCCATAAAAATTTACCCTCGCTTTATCTTTCACAACGCCACGCATGACAACATTACTTTTCGTATATGGACTTAAATGTTGTGTGTAACTTGTCAAATCAAAATGCTGTGATCCATTGCCAAAAGCAATTTGAACATCCCTTAATTCCGAACCAGGTCTTTCAAGCAACGCAGAATGTTTGGAGATCGTAAATCTACCACCAAGCCAGTTTCCAATAAAGTTTATCCTCGCATCCCTTTCAGCACTGAAAATTCTCTCAATATAGTTATAAATCCCATAACCAAGGTTATTTATACTGATGAAATTGATACCGCTTCCTTCGCCCCCAAATATCTCACTAACATTTGTCACAACCGCATATTCACTCCCAAGACAGCAATGATTTTCCTCAACAATGGTCACATGCGAATTTTCCCCAATCACTATCAAATTATGTGAAAATATCCCCACATTTTCAGATTGAACCTCATTGACGATGTAAATCGGCTTATCAATCTCAACATTATCACGAACATAAACAAAAACACCAGAATTTAAAAATGCAAGATGTAACGCTGTGAATTTATTTTGGTCATATCTGAATTTTGTAAATATCTTCTCTCGCACAAGATCCCCATATTTACCAAGTGCCTCTACAAGTGGCATCAGAATAATTTTATCACGATATTCAGGCGAAATTTTATACTTTGTGGATGTATTTGCCTGAACGATGAAGATGTCAAGTTTACCTACATCAAAAAGAACTTTATCAGGGTTACCGACAAGAAATGGATTTAAAACTTCTGCTTTGAATCCTTTTATTTTCGTATATTTTGATTCGGGCAGGTTTAATTCATCTAAAATTTCAAAAGCCTGATTTCGCCTTTCCCGAAACCAAAGGGGTTCGTTTCTCTGGGTTGAAAGTTTATCTATTGTTTCATGGGCTAAACAATTCGGCAATACAATTTCTGACATTTACTCTATCTCCAGCAAATTAGTTTTCGGTTAAAGTTAAAAAATTTTGAATAAATTAGCAACCGCCTCTTTGGACGACGGATTCGCAAAGCGAAGCAGATAAAATCTCAACCTCACCAAATTGAGAAAATGGTTTCATGAAATTTTCAACATTCTCACGGCTCTCCGACTCAATGAACAAGAATAATCTATGTGATCCATCAACAACACCTTCGGATTTAATTTCAACTTTATAATCCCCTGCAGAAGCAAGATGTTTAAGAAGAATTTGCCCAAGTTCTGGATTTCTTGCAGGGCAATTATTTGCTTCATGTCTATGTTGAACTATGAAAAATGGCATTTCACTCACCTCCGAAATTTTTATTTAGCCAATCGCTCCTTCCATCTCAAGTTTTATAAGTTTGTTAAGTTCAATAGCATAATCAAGCGGTAACTCCTTCGCAAATGGTTCAATGAAACCAAGAACAACAAGTGTCAATGCCTCACTTTCGGTCAATCCTCTGCTCATAAGATAAAAAAGTTGATCTTCACTTATCTTGCCAACGGTTGCCTCATGACCGATACTTACAAGTTCCTCCTCTATCTCCATATAAGGATAAGTATCAGACCTTGAGAACTCATCAAGCATCAAAGCGTCACATCTAACTGTTGACTTAACACCAATTGCTCCCTTTTGCACCTTAACAAGACCTCTATAACTTGTTCTACCTCCATCTTTGCTTATTGATTTTGAAACGATGTTGCTCGTTGTATAAGGAGCCACATGAATTACCTTTGCCCCTGTATCTTGATGCTGCCCTGCACCTGCATAAGCAATTGAAAGAATTTCCGCCTTAGCACCTTTACCAAGAAGATAAACCGCTGGATATTTCATTGTCACCTTGCTACCCAAATTCCCATCAACCCACTCAACGAAAGCTCCCTCGTAAGCAACTGCTCTCTTCGTAACAAGATTATAAACATTCTTTGACCAGTTTTGAACGGTCGTGTATCTGACATGGGAACCGGGAAGGGCTATGATCTCAACTACAGCACTGTGAAGTGAATCTTCTCTATAAATAGGAGCTGTACAACCCTCAATGTAATGAACACTTGCGCCTTCCTCCGCAATGATAAGCGTTCTTTCAAATTGCCCAACGCTTTCTGCATTTATCCTAAAATACGCTTGAAGCGGAAAATCAACCTTAACACCCTTCGGAACATAAACAAAACTTCCACCACTCCAGACCGCACTGTTAAGAGCTGCAAATTTATTATCTTCAGGTGGCACAACCGTGCCAAAATACTTTCTCACTATATCAGGATATTCTCTAACCGCAGTATCCATATCTGTAAAAATCACACCTTTTTTCATCAAATCCTCACGCAGGCTGTGATATACAACCTCGGATTCATATTGGGCTCCAACCCCTGCAAGGAATTTTCTCTCAGCCTCAGGTATCCCGAGCCGTTCAAATGTCTGCCTTATCTTCTCTGGGACCTCATCCCAGGATTTGCCCTTTCTATCCGTCGGCTTTATGTAATAAATATATTCATCAAAATTTATCTCGGAAAGATCAGCTCCCCAGGTCGGCATCGGCTTTTTGAGAAAAACATCAAGCGAATGCAATCTAAACTGCCGCATCCACTCAGGTTCATTTTTCCAATATGAGATTTCCTCAACAACTTCTCTACTTAAACCACGCTTTGCCTGATAAATATATTTTATTTCATCCTTAAAGTCATATCTTGTATAATCAATATCTATTTTTCTTTCCGTTGCTTGCATGTTAATTTCTCCATTTTAATTTTTATTTTTAATCTGCTGATTCAGCAGCCGTTTCCCTGATCCAAGCATAACCTTCTTGCTCAAGCTTCTCAACTATCTCAGGTCCACCAGATTTAACGATTCTACCATCAAGCATTATATGCACAAAATCTGGCTTTATGTAATTTAAAATCCTTTGATAATGAGTTATCATCACTATACCAAGCTCCGGGGTACGCACTGAATTCACAACATCAGCCACAATCTTAAGAGAATCAATATCAAGTCCCGAATCAGGTTCATCAAGAAAAGCTATAATTGGCTTTAACATCGCCATCTGCAAAATTTCCATCCTCTTCTTTTCACCACCTGAAAATCCAACCCCAATAGGTCTATAAACAAAAATCTCACTCATATTTAACTTCTTGATTTTATCTATCAACTCCCTTTTATAATCAACCACTGATTTCGGCAACCAAGATGTACGTTCCACCCTTGGATCAAGATTATTAGCCTGTATCGCTTTCCACAAAAAATTAAAAAGAGTAACCCCAGGAACCTCAACAGGATATTGAAATGCAAGAAATAAACCAAGCTTTGCTCTCTCATCTGGCTTCATCTCAAGTATGCTTTTACCTTCAAACAAAATATCTCCGCCTTCAACCTTATATTTTGGATGACCCATTATTGTATAAGCAAGCGTGCTTTTCCCAGAGCCATTCGGTCCCATCAACGCATGAACTTCACCTTTATTAACAGCGAAATTAAGCCCTCTCAAAATCTCTTTCCCATCAACGCTCACATATAAATCTCTAACCTCAAGTGTTGGCATGTCTTTTCTCCCTTTTGTTTATTGTTAAGAATTTTTCTGAATAAACACAATCACGTGCAATTACATCTTGAATGGTTATGCCTTCAAGAATATCTATAAATTTTTTCTCAACCTCATGCCATATATCCGCCTGCCCACAACAAGAAGTAAAAACACAAACTGACCCAGGAACATCAAAACACTCAACCATCCTTAACTCCCCTTCAACAGCTTCATAAACATCCCTCAATGTTATCTCTGATGGCAATTTCTTCAATGAATATCCACCATTTGGTCCGTATTCTGAAAAAACTATCCCAGCCCTTACAAGCTGCCTCATAACCTTAGCTAAATAACTCAACGGTATCTTCTGTTTTTCAGCTATCTCTTTCATCAAAACTGTTCCACCACCATGTCGCTTGCCAAGGTATATCAATGTTCTTACCGCATAATCAAGTGTCTTTGATACTATCATAAATTATACCATTAATTTTGGATATCAAATATCCACGATGTAAATATAATGCTTTAAAATTTAAAAGTCAAATTAAATGCCTTTTCGGGTTTGGCTTGCTTTTATTTGTGGCATTTTTTAAATTAAATTCACAAAAATAAAATATGGGGCATAACAACATGGCTGAATACGTCAGGGCATCTACCAGAATACCCGATTATCTTTATCCTAAAAAAGGTTCGGCGACGATTTTTAAAAATAAACTCCTTGAAACACTAACGAAAACTCACCCATTAACTCCAGTTGTGATATATCTACCGATTGTTTCATATTTAATTTTCTATTCGTTGAATAAACTAAATTTTAAATCCCTTACAGTCGCTGGACTTTTTGCAAGTGGCGTTTTCTCATGGACGCTTGCTGAATATCTTTTACATAGATTTGTTTTTCACTTTGAACCCAAAACATCTCTTGGCTTTAAAATACAATTTATAATCCACGGCGTTCACCATCAATATCCAAATGACCCGAAACGACTTGTAATGCCTCCAGCTGCAAGTTTAATTCTCGCTTTAATTTTCTGGTACATCTTCAGATTTTCATTCGGAATTTATGCTTTCTCGTTTTTCCCGGGTTTTGTCATGGGCTATATAATTTACGATATGACGCACTATGCAATTCATCATTTTAAACCACCTAAAAATAAACTCCGTTATCTCTGGAAGCATCATTTACAACATCATTATAAAGCACCTGATAGAGCTTTTGGTGTTTCAAGTCCGCTCTGGGATCTCATATTTGGAACAACTCCATAATAAAGTTTTAACTAATTTTCAAACTAAATTTTGAGGGCAACAATGAAATTGGCAATTTTAATTTTAGTTATCTTATTCTCCTTTTCTACCCTTGATGCACAAGTTAGAGAAAAGTTTAAAGGTGAGTATAAAGGCAAAGAGAAAAAAGAAGAAACTACTCAAGCTGAAGAAAAGAAAGCTGAACAACCTGCAACCACAAAATCTGAAACATCTGGCATAGTAATTTTCTCTGATAATTTCACAGGATACATTGAGGGCGAAACACCATCTAAATGGGTTGAGATTGGAAGTGCTGAAGTTGTAACATATAAAGGCAAAAGATGGATGAAGATATTTTCAAGTGAATTCAAAGCAAAACCAGCAATTGAAACATTGCCTCAAAATTATCGCCTTGAATTTGATGTTATACTTGGATACAGCACTGTTACTATACTTTTTGCTACAGCTTACGGAAAAGAACTAAATCAGGTAGAGATAGAGTATTACAGAGCCAAAAGTGAAAGAGTGTCAACTTCTTTAAATCTTGACATAAATGCAACGAACAAGGTCATAATTGAAGTTAAAGGAAATTCTTTGAAATGTTTGATCAATGGTAAAACCGCCATACTTGAAGCAAGAGCCTTTGATGAACCAGCTAATATCATAAAAGTTATTACAAGATATTCATCGCTTGATAGACCTGTTTACATTTCAAATTTTGCAATTTATGACCTTACGAAATAAAAAGGCGAGATCCAAAAATAATTTCGTTTTTATCTTTAGGAATAAAAAGACGAATTAATTTGGCGCTTGTTATTAAAAAACCCCGCGCAATGTGTTAAACTCTGTCTTAACCTGTCTTACCTTCCCAAACTTACGAATTAAATTTTTGAATTTTTAAAACTTACTTTTTATATTTTCGTGTCCCTATTTCCAAAGCTGTTAAATAAAAACAAAGGTGATAAATGGCGGAGTTTGTTCATCTCCACAATCATTCCCACTACAGTATTCTTGATGCCATAAGCACAATTGATGGAATTATTGAATCTGCCGTTCAAAACAAAATGTCGGCAGTTGCGTTAACCGATCACGGAGTTTTATTCGGTGCACTTGAGTTTTACATTAAAGCAAAGGAAGCAGGTATAAAACCAATTATTGGAAGTGAAGTTTACATAGTCACGGAAGGATCAAGATTTGATAAAACGAAGGGAAGCAAAGATGAAGAATCAGATCTTGCGGTGAGAAATAAAAAAACACATTACAAACATCTCGTTTTGCTTGCGAAAAATGAAATTGGTTGGAAAAATCTGATAAAACTAATCACCATTGGGCACACTGAAGGATTTTACTATAAACCGAGGATTGATTTTGAAGTTCTTGAAAAATATAAAGATGGACTTGTAGCTCTTTCAGCGTGCATCGGTGGTGTTGTTTCAACTTACCTTGTTGATGGTGATTATGAAGGTGCTAAGAAAATGGCTAAAAAATTTAAAGAAATTTTTGGGGATGATTTTTATCTTGAAGTTCAAAATCACTTCATAGATAAAGAACAACCTGTTTTACAAGGGATGCCACGGCTTTCAAAAGAATTAGGGATAAAACTCGTTGCTACAAACGATTGTCACTACATTAAACAAGAACACGCGATTCCTCACAACATTTTCATTTCAATTCAAGATAAAAATTCCGTCAGGGACATCTACCAACTCAAATATGGAACAGATCAAGTTTATTTCAAAACAGCTGAGGAGATGTATCAAGCATTCAAAGATTTTCCCGAAGCGATTGAAACAACGCTTGAAATCGCAGAGAAATGTAATCTTGAAATTGAGCTCGGGAAAAATTATCTGCCCCATTTCCCAATTCCGGAAGACGCTGGTGTAAAAACCCCAGATGAATATCTTGAAAAACTTGCCTGGGAAGGGTTGCAGAAAAGATACAAAACAATAACCAGAGAAGTTGAAGATAGGCTCAAATATGAACTTGATGTGATTAAAAGGATGGGATTTTCAACTTACTTTCTCATTGTGCATGATTTTATAAATCAAGCAAGAAAGATGGGAGTCGCTGTTGGTCCAGGGCGTGGTTCAGCTGCAGGCTCAATAGTTTCATATGCACTTGGAATTACAAATATTGACCCCCTAAAGCATGATTTACTTTTTGAAAGATTTCTGAATCCCGAACGAGTCTCAATGCCGGACATTGACATTGATTTTGCGGATGATAAAAGAGAGCTCGTGATTGAGTATGTTAAGAAAAAATATGGTGAGAAATCCGTTGCGCAGATAATAACATTTGGAACTCTTTCATCTCGTGCAGTGGTAAGAGATGTTGCAAGGGTTCTTGGAATTTCACTTCAAGTAGTTGATTCAATTACGAAAAATATACCTGTTCAGCTGGGTAAACCATTGCCTTTAAATGAAGCGCTTGAGAGACCTGAACTTGAATGGCTTAAAAATACAACCGATCCTAAATTGAAAGAACTTGTCAAATACGCACTTATTCTTGAGGGTTTAAATCGTCATCCTTCAACACATGCTGCAGGGATCGTCATCGCACCCGGGGACATAAGCGATTATGTTCCACTCTATCAAACTCCACAAACTGAATTGATGACACAGTATGATAAAGATTATCTTGAGAAAGCCGGGCTTCTAAAAGTTGACATGCTTGGGTTACGAACGCTTACCGTCATAGTTAACACATTAAAACTAGTTAAGCAAAATTATGGAATTGAAATAAACATTGATGAAATACCACTTGATGATGAAAAAACATATCAACTTCTTGGTGAGGGTAGAACAGTTGGGGTTTTCCAATTTGAAAGTTCTGGGATGCAAGAATACCTAAGGAGGTTAAAACCAACTAACATTAATGACCTTGCTGCGATGAACGCACTCTATAGACCAGGTCCAATAAATATGATTGATGATTACATTGAACGAAAACACGGACGAAAACCCATTGAATATCTCCATCCAAAGCTTGAGCCGATTTTAAAAGAAACATTTGGAATTGTTGTTTATCAGGAGCAAGTGATGCAAATTGCAAATCAGATTGCTGGATTTTCGCTTGCAAAAGCTGACCTTATGAGAAGAGCCATGGGTAAAAAGGACAAAGAACTTATGGCAAAACAAAGAAATGAGTTTATTGATGGCGCTGTTAAAAATGGGGTTGATAAAAAAACTGCTGAAGAAATTTTTGACATGCTTGAAAAATTCGCATCATATGGATTTAATAAAAGTCATGCTGTTGCCTACGCCTATCTTGCATATCAGACTGCGTATCTTAAAGCTCATTTTCCTGCTGAATTTATGGCTGCGACAATGTCAAGCGAATTGAACAACACAGATAAAATAGTGCAATTTATTGAAGATTGTAGAAGGATGGGAATTAAAGTTTTACCTCCAGATGTCAATGAAAGTAATCTTGATTTCACGGTCATAAATCAGAAAACAATAAGGTTTGGGCTTGGTGCAATTAAAAATGTTGGTGAGAACGCAGTAAATGAAATAATCAGAGTTAGAAACGAGGGGGGCAAATTTAAAAATTTATTTGATTTCTGCGCAAGAGTTGATTTAAGAGTTGTTAATAAAAGAGCAATTGAAAGCTTGATCCAAGCAGGTGCGTTTGACTCCTTAAACTGTGGACATAGAGCACAGCTTCTGCAAGCGGTGGAAATGGCAATGAACTATGGTGAAAAAACCAAGAAGGACAAGAAAAACGGGCAAGTGGGTCTGTTTGATCTTTTCAGCAACAGTTCAACAGAAGAAAATTATCCACCGCTTCCAAATGTTGAACCTTGGAGTGAAATGGAAAAACTCTCATATGAAAGGAATGTCCTCGGTTTCTATGTTTCAGGACATCCGCTGATGAGATACTTTGACGAAGTTCAAACTTTTTCAACCGCAAAACTTGGAGACCCAGATTCGGTCCATGACGGAGAGATCGTCCGCGTATGTGGCGTTATAACTGACATGGAAACAAAACTTGATAAGAATAAAAATCAAATGTTAATTTTTGAACTTGAAGATTTCACCGGAAAAGCAGAATGTGTTGCTTTCAGCGATGTTTATAAAAATTATTCAAGGCATCTTTATGTTGAAGCGCTCGTTTTAGTCACGGGTGAAGCAAAAAAGCAAGGGAATTCCTTGCGAATCACTGTCAAAGAAGTTTGTCCCCTTGAAGAGGCAAAGGAAAGATTTATACACAAAGTCATCATTACAGTAGATAAAAATGAAACCCCAGAAAAGGTAGAAAAATTATCCGAACTTCTCAGAAAGTGTGAAGAGGGAAACTGCATAATTGAGATTGATGTTGTAAATAGCGGAACTTTTGTTCAAAAGTTTGAAATTCCTTATAACCTTGTCAAACCATCAACTGATTTGATTAACAGTTTAAAAGAATTGTTCGGAGAGAGAAATATCAAACTAATTCCAAAATAAATCAAGGGATAAAAATGTCAAAAAACATAATTGAATTAACTGATTTGAACTTTGAGGATGAAGTTCTTAAATCAGATAAGCTTGTGCTTGTAGATTTTTGGGCTGAGTGGTGTGCTCCATGTAGGATGATCGCTCCAATAATTGAAGAAATTGCAAATGAATACGCTGACAGATTAAAAGTTGGGAAATTAAATGTTGATTATAATCCAAAAACGGCGATGAAATACGGAATAATGAGCATCCCAACTCTTTTGCTTTTTCAAAATGGTCGGGTCATTGAACAAATAGTCGGAGCGATGCCTAAGAAAAATCTTCTCGCAAAACTTGAAAAATATCTCTTGCCAGTGTGATCTTTCTAAAAGGGAGACGCAAGTCTCCCTTTTTATTTTTCATTTCAAATAAAAAAATTTAGAAAATGATAAGAGTTCTCTTCCTTTGCACTGGAAATTCCTGTAGAAGCCAAATGGCAGAGGGATTGTTAAGACATTTGGGAGATAATAAATTTGAAGTTTTCTCTGCAGGGACTCACCCATCATTTGTCCACCCTCTCGCAATTGAAGCAATGAAAGAAATTGGAATTGATATCTCAAATCACAGATCAAAAAGCGTAACTGAGTTTCTCGGACAAAGTTTTGACTATGTAATAACAGTTTGTGACAAAGCCAAAGAATCATGTCCTACTTTCCCTGGGGAGACAAAAAGGATTCACTGGAGTTTTGAAGATCCAGCCGAAGCAACTGGAACAATAGAAGAAAAAATGAAAGTTTTCAGAAAAGTTAGAGATGAGATTAAGGAACATATCATTTCTTTCATAAATGAAATTCAAACAAAATCTCAAACGGGAAATGTTTCTGGCAATTGACATTGGAAACACACACACTGTTTTCGGAATTTACAAAAATGGGAAATTGCTTCACGATTGGAGAGTTTCAAGTTTAATAACGAGAACAGAAGATGAAGCTTGGTTTCTCGTCAAATTTTTTTGCAACGATGTGAATATAGATATAAAAAGTATAAGTGGGGTTGGGATTTCATCTGTTGTTCCGAATCTTACAGATATTTTCGTCTGGATGAGCCAAAAGCATTTCAAAATTGATCCGATTATCGTTTCAGCTGAGATTGATCTCGGGATAAAAATTTTATATGATGACCCAAGCGCTGTAGGTGCTGACAGGCTGTGCAACGCCGTTGCCGGTTATACAAAATATGGGGGACCTATTATAGTTGTTGATTTTGGAACAGCAACAACTTATGATGTAGTATCCGAAAATGGTGAATATCTTGGTGGAGTTATAGCCCCAGGGATTGAAACAAGCGCTGCTGAACTTCACAGAAGAGCTGCGAAATTACCCAAGATTGAGCTTCATTTCCCAAGAGATGTGATAGGGAAAAACACTGTCGCAAGTATGCAATCTGGGATAATGTATGGAGCTATTGACGCAATGGAAGGAATGATAAAAAGAATTAAAAATATCATAGGTCAGCATTCAAAGGTTATCGCAACGGGTGGGCTTGCAAAAACAATAATTGAGCGAACAAATGTAATTGATTTTTATGAACCGTCGCTTGTCCTTGATGGAATTTATATAATTTATACCAGACTAAAAAACAAAAACTTCACTCCATAACCTTGATAAGTTTCTTCTCCGAGAGCAGAACATCAAGAAGTTCGTAAATTTTTACGGGTTTTGTTTTCCCCTTCACTGTTATTTCACCTATCTCTCTTACTTTGAAAAAACCTTTAACTTTTTCGTAGGTATATTCACTTATGATTATGCTTGTTCCGAACTCTTTATTTATCGCCTCAAGTCGTGCACCAAGGTTTACACTATCCCCTATGACTGTATAATTAAATCTACCGTAACCACCAATGTTTCCGACGATCATTTCACCAGTGTTAATTCCGATTCTCATATGAAGCAATGGTTTCCCCTCTTTTTCCCATCTTATCCGCAATTTTTCAAGTTCAAATTGCATTTTTAATGCACAAAGACATGCCCGTAAAGCGTGATCCTCATAATAAATTGGAGCACCCCAAAAAGCAACAATCGCATCACCAATATATTTATCAAGCGTCCCCCCGTATTTGAATACCACTTTTGTCATTGAATCAAAATATTCATTCAAAAGATTGAAAATAAACTCTGGTGGATACGCTTCACTTATAGTTGTGAAGTTCCATAAATCTGAAAATAAAACCGTCATCTCCCTTTTCTCACCACCAAGACGAACAAGTTCAGGATTTGAAACAAGTTGATTAACGACGGAAGGATGAACATAATAGCCAAATATCGTCTTTATGAGCTTTTTTTGTTTTCTCTCGGTTAAATACTGATAAACTATTGAACCAATATAAGCAATAGTGCCACCAAGAACTGGTGACACCACAGGGAGAAGGAAATTATTATTGAAAGAAATGATGACAACAAAACTCCACAAAACAAAAAGTAAAATTAAACTTAAAACCCCAAAGATTTCAGTTAAAAATTCTGGGCGAATTTTTAAATGTCTTACCCCAACAGCGAGCGCAAAACTTAACAAAGAAATCATAAAAATTATCAAAAATGAAGCAAAACCAGAAATTTTAACGATGAATTTTTGCTCAAGAATAGTTGCAACAGCGTTTGCGTGAATCTCAACCCCATACATAAGATTGCTCTCATCCTTAACAAACGGGCTTGGTAAAAGATCACCAAGCTCCCCTTTAAATTCTGGAATTGCACTGCCAACTATAACAATTTTATCTTTGAAAACCTTATCGTGAAGAAGCCCAAATTCGGGGTTATCAAATGTGTTTATATCGCCATATATAAGCTCATCCTTCGTTTTAAAATCTTCATCATCAAGTACATCAATTAAACTTATATATTTGAAAGTCCCCGCTGGTCCAGCAAAATTTATAAGCCAAGTTTTATCATCAAACTTGGGAATTTTCAAATTACCAATTTTAAAAAAACCATTCTCAAAAGGATGCCTTGGTGGTAAATCATAAACTGAATCAATTGTCAATCCATAATATAAAAGCAAAATCGCAAGTCCAAAGCTTGGGAAAACTGTATCACCTGCGGAAAAAACGGGCACATATCTTCGGCAAACGCCATCATAATCGCGTAAAACCTCAACTATCCCCGGATGCGAACCCATTGTCCCAATGAAGATGTTCCTCAGAAAATTTTTCGCTTCAATAATTTTACCTTTTAAAGCTGCCCCTTTTGCCTCACGACCTGCAAGAACTACATTCCCAACTTCTTCAACCGCCCTTCTAAATTCAGCGTCGTTCTCGGGATTTCTATCGGGAGAATCAAAATTGATATCAAAAGCTACAATCTTAGCCCCAGCTTTCTTTAAATTTCTTAACAATTTAGCATAATAACTTCTCGGCCATGGCCACCTATGAGGAGCCCGATCAAGCGAAGACTCGTCAATCGCAACAATTACAATATCTGAGGAATCCGCAAAATTAAAAACACTTCCTCTGTAATTAAAACGTAAATCTATCGTCCTCAACTCAACCCCCTTTAAAGTGGAAATATATTCAGCTGTGATAAAAGAAATTATAGCGCTCAAAAACGCAACAAGCAGAGAAATTTTTAAAACTTCATATTTAACTTTCTTATCCATCTCTCAAAAACTTATCCTGTATGTTAAATACGCAACCACATCAACATAGTTATAGAAAAGCAAATTACAATTGAAATTTAAACTTTGATTTCGGGCAACCTCATAAGATCCACCGAAATAAATATAAAGTCGCCTCAAATCCCCAAAACTTGGTGCAAGATTACCCCAAACCCGCATCTTCCCAAGTCTGTAATCAGCTCCACCACCAAATGAAACATAATTAAACTTTTCATCACGCACCCCAATAAACTTATTCGCAGTATCAAAAATAGGTCTTCTAAATTTTGAACTGTTAAAAGCCAATATAAAATTACCACGAATATTTTCTCTAACATCAGAATAAAGCGAAAGAAGGAGATTCACATTTTTAAAATCAGAATTTAATATCGTTCTATCGTCAGAGCCAGTCAGAGAAAAGGTGAAATTCACACGATTTCTAAATATGTATTCAAAACTGTAACTTATGTCAAAACTTAACTTATTCACACTTACATTCAATGCTCTAAGTGTATCCGCATTAGGCACTCCATTATCACTGGTTGATTGCGAATATGTTAATGAAAGATTTGGTAAATTCATAAGTGGCGAATACATCGCCGAAACTTCCCATGTAACAAAGTTTGTGGTGTAATCACGCTGTTTTTTTGTGTTATCACTTAAATTTTCAAACCTGAATGTCAAAAATACTTGATTTCTCAACAGCCTCAACCTATCAAAAACTTTGAACCCGCGAATATCTTGCCTCAAATATGGTTGCCCGAAAGATAAATACTCGTTCCCGTGAAAGATATAATCAAACTTGAAAAAATTCCCAAAGTAATTCAAGTTCACCCCGATCTCATAAGCAAGGCTGGAGAATCCAAGCGGATTTATTGGAACTACATATTGATTTACTGGTATAAACTTTTCAATTAAAGGGCGGTACTTTTTCAAATTATCTCTCAAACTTGGTGTATCTTTAAAAAGCGAATCAATGTCCTCATCCGTCCAGCTTTTCGCTTTCAAGTTCTCATTTCTTACGCTTAGCGCACCTTGCGCCCTTATTTCAGTCCTCGTGTTATCCAAAGAAAGCAAAAGATTTGAGCCTAAAACGACATTTTTTTGTGGATTGCCACCAAACCTTATTGACCCTTTATCATCTTCTGAAACAAGATATGTGAAACCAAGTTCAAAATTTTTCTTGAACTTAAAAGCAGGTTTTACAGCGAAAAGATTTCTCTTGTAAACTCCATAATTATAAACAAAAACTTTCCCACTCGCTGTATCATAAATACTATTTTGCGGGAGCGTCCCTGATAAACTATCAATAGGTATTTCCCTTAAAAGTGCCCCTTCAATCTCTCTTTTCGTTTCACCGTTTACAACCTCAATTTGGAAATATCTGAGATCAACTTTCCCATAGAAACCTCTAACTCTATATCCGCTCAGCACAAGCGATGAAAAATTTGGATAAACATCGCCAAACCCAATTTTAACCCAGTCGGACAAATTACCCTCAATCAAAAACCTATGTTGTGGTTGAATATTTGAACGTTCTTCGCTTGTCAAATAAAGATTTGTGTTAAAGTTTAAAAATCTGTAATTACCATTGAAATTACCCCTGCCACGAATATAAAAATTACTGCTATTTTTAACCGATTCTTGCCTTAGTTCAAGTTCAAAATTCGCCCCATAATTTATCTTCTCTCTTTGCACAACCTCAACAGGAGACAAAACATTGAATTCCCACGAAGTTCTTGCAACGATTTTGCCAAGTGTATCTTTCAAAATTATAGTGACTTTGTGAACGCCGGGTTTAATTTGAAAATTAAAATTATCGGGGACGAAAGTAACAAGTTCAGGTGAAATCATTGCCCAATTTGTTACATCAACATTATCAAACAAGATTTGAGTTTTCCCAGGGTCAAAATTTTCAACCTCTATAAGCGAAGCGGATACAATCAAATCCTCCGGGCGAAGGCTTGCTCCTTTTTCAGGGCTTAAAATTATGATCGCTTCTGAGTCCTCGGAACCTGAAATAGGTACTTGCATAAACTCATCTCTGCTTTTGCCCGGGAAATAACTTAATTCTTGATTTTTATTCACAACTTCAATGAACATCTCAAGCGAAGGTGCCTTTACATTCTTCCCGGGGATCGTCACAATCACAATGTTTTCACGGGATAATGGGATTTCAATCTGATTAAATTCACTTTCACCAGCTGACCTATAAAATAATTTTACTTCAGCTATCTCTGCAACATTTGCGAATTCAATTCTCAATTTTAAGTTCTCCCCGCTTATACCTTTTTGAGTTGGGACAACGCTCAAAACATATTTTGTTTGGGCGGGGGAAATTGTCACAAAAAGAAAAATTAAAATAAAAACAGCGAAAATTTTGTGCATGGGGGTATTTATTTTTCTTTGATTTTAATTTTGATTTCTTTTCCTTCCCCCGTTTTACCTCTTATCTCAATCTCCCTCTTTTCAATTGATCTTTTTATTTCTTGAGATTTCCTCAGTTCAAATTCAGTCATTGAGCGAGTTAAAATTTCTCCATCCTTTCTTGATATTCCAATTTCCCCCGCTCCAACAGTTTTGCTTGTATTTGAAATTTTGTTCAAAAAATCAACCATACCTTCTCTAACCATCAAAGTATCCGCATCAGCCCTGGAAATTAAAACTCCTTCCGTCCCCCTTATTGTAGCAACGGACAAAGGTGTTGTAAATTCAAATTTACCTTTAACCTTCGTCACTTTGAAATCAACACCACCGTTTTCAATATTAACTTTTCGGGAATAATTTCCTTTCGGATTTTCACCCACAATTTCAATCACCGTGTTTTCATCAACCCTGAGAAAACTTCCGTCAAGGAACTTCACAAGGACAAAAGATTTTTCATCTGTTTTGATAAGTGCCCCAGATTCAAGCCCCAATCCTTTCTGAGCTGGTTTCCATTCTTCAATTTTTGGCGGTTTATGATATGCTTTGTTCTTAACAAGTTGGATAACAGCAATTGTTGGAGCATAGCTAACAAAACCCAAAAACAAAATTGCAAATGTTAAAATTAGCCCAAGTTTAAAAATTTCCCTTTTCATCTTTCCAAATCAAAATTTATTTTTCTTCAATTATTACTTCGTATTTACCCTTGTCCGTTAAAAGTTTAAGGATTTCCTCAATTTCAGCTGGGGTTGCTGGTCTTCCATCAACTAAAATCACAAGGTCAGACACAATATCATTCAGCAAATCTGCAAGTTCAGAATTGCCACTTGACCTTAAAACCTTTACAAGATTTTCAAGATTTCGCCTCTGATCGGGAGTAAGGCTTGGGGTTATTCTCGTTGTGACTGGCACACCAAGCTTAACATCAAAGCTCCATATTTCACTTTTAACCTCCTCCGTCCCACGACTGCCCTGAATATATGACTTAACATACCAGAAATATGTCTTGCCATCTTCAAGTGGGAGAGCTTCCTGAGGATACTGAACCTGAGTTTCGGTTGTTTTATACTTCCATCTCAAATTTCTATCACCTGAAACAACCTCCTCAGGTGTTTCTTGATTCGGAAGCTTCTCATAAACAGAAATCTCAAACTCTTTAAAATATGGAGCAATCCACTTGAAAATTGGAAATTGCGTCCTTACCTCGGATTGATACGCCGGTGAAACAAGGTCAATCCTTGATGGATTCGTCACCTCATAAACCTTCTCCCATGAGTCAAGAATTGAAAGTTCCGCTTCGTTCAAGATTTGAATCAAAAACCTATATCTTCCAGCTGGTAATCTTCCCGTTGATTGAGCGAGATCTTTTATCCTTTTTATCTTATCCTCATAAATTTGCGTTCTTCCTCCATCGCTTTTTATACCCGTTCGCCCCGAAGCAAGATCTTGATTGGTAAAACTTAATCCACCCCTTTCCACTGTGAATGGCAAACTCCATGCGTCAGCTAAAATATCCTCAGGCTCATTCCCTATTCTCACAAATACTTGAAAATGCAGCTTCACTCTAATCGGGTCGCCAGAATTCGTGATCATTACAGTAAATAAAAGCGGTAAATCCTTTAACTTACTAACATCAAGATCAGCGATATTCACTTGGTCAAGTGTGGCTGGAGCAGTAACTTGTATCCTGACTTGCCCAAGGGCAAGCGTTGTAAAAAGTATAAAAATCAAAAATTTTTTCATAACACACTCCAAAATTTTATTTTTATCCTCGTTTCAAATTTAAATCTCGCCATGTTTTTAATTCAGTGAGTAAAATCACAAGTCAAAAATGAACGATATCGTTATAAAGCACAAATATCATCAAAATTATAAGAATGACGATGCCAACCTGCTGAATTGCAATTTTAACTTTATATGAAAGTTCCTTTCTTATAATTCCTTCAATTATCAAAATTGCAAGGTGTCCTCCATCAAGTCCAGGGAAGGGGAAGATGTTAAGAAATGCAAGACTTATGCTCAAAATAGCCATAAATCCAAGGAAGGCGGTAAAACCTATATCCGCACTTTGAGTAGCAAATTTCGCAATTCTTATAGGTCCAGCAATCCCCTTCTGAATAGGAATTTTCCCAGTGATGAGCTGTTTTATACCACTTATGGTTAAAGCCGAAACCCTATAGGTTTCTCTAACTCCAATCCACAGTGCTTCAATTGGATTATAGCTTTCTTTTTTCACTGGACCATTGTAAACGCCTGTAATTTGCACCCCAATTCTTCCATCAGGATCGGGGGTTACCTTTTGTTCAAAAATTTTATCATTTCGTTTTATTTTCAATGTTATCTCTTTGCCAGCGTTTGATCTTATAATTGATGTAAGCTGTGAAGGACTATAAATTCTTTCATCATTTGCCGAAATTATCACATCTTTGGGTTGTATCCCAATTTTTTCAGCTGGACGACCTGGTTCAACTGCCATCACCATCGTTTCAATATGCTTAGGCAAAATTCCAAGAATTTCCTCAGATGAAAACTCGGGTATTTTCTCACGTGGAATCAATATAAACTTTTTCTCGCCATCACGCTGAACCTCAAATAGAAGATCCTTGTTCAAATCATCAACGAAAGCTATTCTTATTATATCGTCCCAATAATTTATCCTTTTCCCATTCAAAGTTAAAACTTTATCACCTTCTTTAAATCCCGCTTCAAAAGCGGGCGAATTCGGAACTATATATCCAACCTCATTCACATCTCTGAATGTTTTACCTTGAACCATAAAAACCGCCCAAAAAAGAAACACAGCAAGAAGCATGTTCATAATTACACCAGCTGTTATAACAAAAAATTTTTGATAGAACGGTCTGCTTCTAAACTCGTAGGGCTCGGGCTTTGAACCCAAGAAACCTGTATCCAAGCTTTCATCAACCATACCAGCAATTTTAACATAACCCCCCAAAGGAAAAGCAGAGATTCTATAATCTGTCTCACCAATTTTCTTGCCAATTAACCTCGTCCCAAATCCAATAGAGAAAACCTCAACTCGCATCTTTGAAAGCTTTGCAGCTATGAAATGACCAAATTCATGGACGAGAACGAGAACACCAATTGTTATAGCAAAGTAAAATATTGTCTTTATTACCTCCATCTTAACTTATTTCCTCCAAATTTTTTACAAATTTTCTTGTTTCTGAATCAACCCTTAAAATGTCTTCAAGTTCAGGGTTAAATTTAGGTTTATGCGCATCAATTGCTCTCTTTATTATCTCTGGTATCTTCGTAAATTTGATTTTTTTATTAAGAAAAGCTTCAACAGCAACCTCGTTTGCAGCATTTAAAACAGTCGGATAAGTCCCTCCAATACTTGCAACCTCATAGGCAATTCTTAAACATTCAAATTTATCAAGGTCCGGTTCAAGAAATGTCATTTGACCAAGTTTTACAAAATCCACTCTACCATAATCTGCATAGGTTCTCTCAGGGTAAGTCAAAGCATATTGAATTGGAATTTTCATATCTGGCACACCAAGTTGCGCTTTTATAGAACCATCAACAAATTCAACCATGGAGTGAATCACCGACTGTGGATGAATTACAACCTTTATTTTATCAACGCTTAACCCAAAAAGCCAGTGTGCTTCTATCACCTCAAGCCCTTTATTCATCAAAGTTGCAGAATCAATTGTTATCTTATTTCCCATTTTCCAGTTTGGGTGTTTCAACGCTTCTTCAACTGTTACATTTTCAAGCTCAACTTTATCCCTGTAAAGAAAAGGTCCACCAGAGGCGGTCAAAATTATTCTGTTAATGTCCGAAACATTTTCTCCAACGAGGCACTGAAAAATAGCATTGTGTTCGCTATCAACAGGGATAAGTTCAACATTATTTTCCTTTAAAAGTTTTGTGATTATCTCACCTGCGACAACAAGTGTTTCTTTATTTGCAAGGGCGATTCTCTTTCCGCTTTCAATTGCTTTTATCGTCGGCTTCAATCCAGAAAATCCAACAAGTGAATTTAAAACAACATCAACATCATCTCTGCTAACAACCTCAAGCAATCCTTCTTCTCCAGAAAGAACTTCAATCTCGCCATTGACAAAATTTGAAAATTCCCTTGCTTTTTCTTTATCAAAAATCACCACACCTCTTGGTCTTAAGAGCTTTACCTGCTCAAAAAGAAGCTCTATGTTTTTATTTACCGCAAGATAAGTAACCTTAAATCGGTCAGGAAAATTTCTAATTACTTCAATTGCATTTCTTCCTATTGAGCCAGTTGACCCAAGGATTGCGATATTCTTCATCACCATCAAAAAATTTTTTCAAGCTTATCACAAAAACAATTTATGAAACTACAAAAAATAAAACAAATTTAACCGATAATTTGAAATGTAAAATCGTTATTAAACACCCCCACAATTCAAAACACAAGAGACAGGGACTTTTACTTTACCAAAACCATTTTCCTAACCTTGAGAA
>Ga0209289_100323_pt1 | contig 26982 bp, 11 predicted proteins | sample GXS110809BmetaG_FD_184121 | JGI IMG/M metagenome (GOLD analysis project Ga0209289, IMG submission 184121) | Hot spring microbial communities from Gongxiaoshe hot spring, China to study Microbial Dark Matter (Phase II) - GXS 110809B (SPAdes)... ...
CTCGTGATCTCCATCGGGGCGGTCTATGAGTTCGCGACGGCGTATTGGCCGACGCATGGGCGACCGTATCTCTCCAGCGAAGCCGGTGGGTTCCCACATTCGTTCACCTGGGTGTTGGGGGGTGATGCGCGTTTGAGCCTTGGGCCGGAGGTGGGCAAGATCGTTCCCTTACGCATCGAGTGGTCGTATCAACTCGATCAGCTCTCGGCCGTGATGATCCTCATCGTCACGTTCGTGGGCTTCTGGATCCACGTCTTCTCGATCGGGTACATGCGCGGCGATGGTGGATTCTACCGCTTCTTCGCGCAGATGAACCTGTTCATGTTCATGATGCTCGTGCTCGTGATGAGTTCGAATTTCCTGATGATGTTCGTCGGTTGGGAAGGCGTGGGCCTCTGCTCCTATCTCCTCATCGGGTACTACTTCCACTGGGACTACGCGGCCTATGCGAGTAAGAAGGCGTTCCTCGTGAATCGAGTTGGGGATTTCGGATTTCTGTTGGCGATGTTCGCCATCTTCTCACTCTTCGGGACGCTGCAATTCACAGAAGTCATGGAGCTGGCGAAGAGCGATGCTTATTTGCCTCAGGAACATTTCGGGATGTGGGGATTGGCGTCATGGATCGCGCTCGGGCTCTTCATCGGGGCGACGGGCAAGAGCGCGCAGCTCCCGCTCTACGTTTGGTTGCCGGATGCGATGGCAGGGCCGACACCCGTCTCCGCGCTCATTCACGCGGCGACGATGGTGACGGCGGGTGTCTACATGGTCACGCGCACGAACGTGCTCTTCCAGAAATCCCCGACGATGATGTTCGTGATCGCGCTCGTGGGGGTCCTCACGGCCATATGGGCGGCCTCGATGGGGTTCACGCAGACGGACATCAAGAAAGTCCTGGCCTACTCGACGATCTCGCAATTGGGCTACATGTTTCTGGCCTGTGGGGTGGGGGCTTTTGCGGCGGGCATCTTTCACCTCTACACGCATGCCTTCTTCAAGGCGCTGATGTTCCTGGGGGCGGGATCGGTCATCATCGCGCTGCATCATGAGATGGACATGCGGCGTATGGGGGGATTGGCCCGCTTCATGCCGCTCACCTACAAGACATTCCTGGCGGGATGGTTGGCCATCTGTGGCATCCCGCTTTTCTCTGGCTTCTTCAGCAAAGATGAAATCCTGTGGCGCACGTTTTCGACGGAAGTGATCCCGGGCGGGCGGTGGCTGTGGCTGCTGGGATTTCTCGGCGCTGGGATGACGGCCTTCTACATGACGCGGCTCGTCGCCTTGACCTTCTGGGGGGAGCCGCGGTTCGTCGTCGCTGGAGGAAGCGGCGCTTCTCATGGACACGAAGAGCATGGCGCGCACGAGGTTCGAGAATCGCCGCACGTCATGACGGTTCCGCTCATCGTCCTGGCTATCGGCGCAGTCGCCAGCGGGTGGATCGGGTGGCCGGAATCGCTCGGGGGGACGAATCGCTTCGAGAAGTGGTTGGAGCCGGTGATCTGGCATCGCGTGGAAGCGAGTAGTGCGCCGGCGATCGGCCATGGGCAGATGTCTGGGGCTCAAGCGTCGCTTGCAGGGATTGGCGCTCAGGCGGGGGCGCATCATTCGGCCGTCGAGTACCTCCTTATGCTCGCGTCGGTCCTTTTGGCGGCTGGAATCATGTACGGGTGTGCGGCGCTCTATCTCCGGCGGCGCGACCGACTGGAAGCCATCGTCCGTGCCATCCGTCCGCTCTATATCGCCAGCGCGAACAAGTATTGGGTGGACGAGTTCTATGAGGGCGTCTTCGTGCGCGGACTGGCGCTTGGACTGAGCCGACTCTCCTGGCGCGTGGATGCGCGCGGCGTGGATGGCGGCGTCAATGGCTCGGCGTGGATGACCGTCTTCTGGAGCAAGGTCTCCGGCTGGTTCGATCTCTACGTCGTGGATTTCCTGGTGAACGCCATCGGCGCGACGACCAAGCTCTTCTCGGTCGTCTTCCGCATGGCGCAGACGGGATTTGCGCAGAATTATGCGCTCGTCATCACGGCCGGTCTCTTTTTGCTCACGGTCTTGTATCTGATCATCTCGTGGTAGGGGGAAGGGTATGTCGCCGGAACGTCTCGCCGACTATCATCTGCTCTCGATCATCACGTGGCTTCCGGTTCTGGGGGCGCTCATCCTGATCTTCTTCTTCCATCGGGAGCGGAGGCAGGCGATTCGCATCTTCGCCAATGTGTGGGCGATCCTGAGCTTTCTGCCGTCGTTGTTGCTGCTGGCGTATGATCGTCGGTTAGGGGGGATTCAATTCATCGAGGATGTGGAGTGGATCCCCCAGATCGGCGCGCGGTATCAGCTGGGCGTGGATGGCATTTCGGTCGTGCTCGTGCTGCTGACGACTTTGATCGGCGTGATCGCCGTCGCCTGCTCCTGGGGCTTCATTCAAGAACGCGTGAAGGAGTATTACGTCGTCCTGCTCCTTCTACAGACGGGCATCATCGGCGTCTTCGTCTCGATGGACATGTTCCTCTTCTACGTCTTTTGGGAAGTGATGCTCGTGCCGATGTACTTTCTGATCGGGGTGTGGGGGAGCGAGAATCGGCTCTACGCGGCGATCAAGTTCTTCATCTACACGCTCTTCGGCTCGGTCGTGATGCTGCTCGCCATCTTGAAGCTTTACTTCATCTTCCCCGACTATCTGCAGCGGCCCGAGGTTCAGCAAGCCGTCTGGCAAGCCGCGCGCTTCATCTCGGGCGGGAACGAGCCGATGTATCGTATGATCGAGTCGGCCGTGCAACTCGGCATGCAGGGCAAAGGGACGTTCAACATCATGGCGATGCAAGCGCTGGGCACGGCGCGGTTGGACGGGGGGCCGATCATTCCGCTCTCGCTGCAATTGTGGCTCTTCGCCGGCTTCTTCCTGAGCTTCGCCATTAAGGTCCCGATGTTCCCCTTCCACACGTGGCTTCCCGATGCCCATACGGAGGCGCCGACGGCCGGGTCGGTCATCCTGGCGGGGATCTTGCTCAAGCTCGGGACCTACGGGTTCGTCCGCTTCAATCTCCCGATCTTCCCCGATGCGAGCCGCGATCCCCGCGTCGTCCAAGTGATGGCCTTCCTCGCCATCATGGGGATCGTCTATGGAGCGCTCGTCGCCATGGCCCAGCGGGATTGGAAGCGGTTGGTCGCCTATTCCTCGATCAGCCATATGGGGATGATCATGCTCGGCATCTTCGCCTTCAATCCGAGTGCTCTGAACGGCGCCGTCTTGCAGATGATCAATCATGGGATCTCGACGAGTGCGCTCTTTTTGATCGTGGGCGTCGTCTACGAACGGCACCACACGCGCATGATCAATGACTATCGCGGATTGAGTCACGTGATGCCGGGCTTCGCGGCCGTCTTCATGATCATGACGATGTCTTCGATCGGATTGCCGATGCTCAACGGCTTCATCGGAGAGTTCCTCATCTTGCGGGGGGTCTTCGAGGAGAATCGGCTCTGGGCGGCCTTCGCGGCGACGGGCATCGTGCTCGGCGCCGGATATATGCTCTGGCTCTATCAACGCACGATGTACGGCGAGGTGAAGGAGGACAATCGCCACTTGCCCGATCTCTATCCACGCGAATGGGCATATTTTCTGCCGCTTGTGATCCTGGCCTTCTGGATCGGCATCTATCCGAAGCCATTTTTGAGCTATTTCGAGAAGCCGGTGGCGGTGGTCGTCGAACAGGTGCGACCGGGATACGCGCGGGGCCTCTTGGAGCGCGCCGAGGGGGGATGGCCGTCCTCTCTCCTGAGACTCAGTTCGCGCGAAGCGTCCTCGGCCGCTGCTCACCCTGCGAGCCATGAGCACGAACGGTGAGGAGGGAGGGATGAAGGCACTGCTCTTTCAAGGACTCGATTGGCGATGGTTGGTCGAGCAGGCGGTGATGTTCTTGATGCCGGAGATTGTGCTGACGGCCTTCGCCTGTTTGTTGCTCATCCTCGATGCCGGATGGCGGGCGACCGAGCGCCGATGGGCGGCTTATCTGGCGCTGGGGGGGATCGGAGCGAGTGCGGCCACGCTCGTGCAAACCTACCTCAATTTGCGTGGGCATGAGGCCCTCGGCTTCTATGAGATGTACGTTCTGGATCCCTTCGCTATCGTCTTCAAAGTGATCTTCTTGACGACGGCGGCGCTCGCCATCGTGCTCTCGATCAAATTCCTGGACATCGAGCGCGAGCAGCGCGGCGAGTATTATGCCCTCATCCTCTTCGCAACCGTTGGCATGATGTTCATGGCCTCGGGCATGGATCTGCTGGCCATCTTCATCAGTTTCGAGCTGGCGGCAATTTCGGTCTACGTGCTCGTCGCTTACTTCAAGGGAGATCGGAAGTCGAACGAAGGAGCGTTGAAATATTTTCTGCTCGGCATCTTCTCCTCAGGGATTTTCCTCTACGGGGTCTCGTTGCTCTATGGCGTCACCGGGGAGACGAATTTGCAGAAGATCGCGTCAGCGCTTGCGGCTGAGCAAACGCCGGGCTTTTTGACCATCTTGGCGATGGTTTTCATCGCCGCGGGCCTCTTCTTCAAAGTCGCAGCCGTACCCTTCCACATGTGGGCGCCGGACGCCTATGAAGGGGCACCGAGTTCGGTGACAGCCTTCATGTCCGTCGGGTCGAAGGCGGCGGCGTTCGCCATCTTCGCCCGCATCTTCGTGTACGGGTTGCCATCCCTGCGAGGGGCGACGTCGCTGGAGAATCTCGGATGGATGGCGCTGATCGGAGCCATTTCGGCCTTGACGATGACTTGGGGAAATCTGGCTGCCATCACGCAGGCGAATGCCAAACGGCTCATGGCCTATTCCTCGATCTCGCACGCGGGATTTCTGTTGTTGGGTCTGGTGGCGGGGAATCGAACCGGCTATATCGGTCTCCTCATTTACCTCTTCGTCTACGTCTTCATGAACCTCGGCGCTTGGGGAGCGATCATCGCCCTGCGACGCGAGGGCATTGCGGGAGATCGCGTAGAGGATTTCAATGGTCTCATCCACACGAATCCCCTTATGGCCGTTCTGATGACGATCTTCCTGATCAGCCTGGCGGGAATTCCGCCGACGGCCGGCTTCTTGGGCAAATACTTCCTCTTCGCCGGACTGATTGAGACGGGGAATCGGTGGCTCGCCGCGCTGGCCGTCATCGCTGTGATCAATACGGCCATCTCGCTCTACTATTACGCGCGGTTCATCAAGGCGATGTTCATGGGGCCCGTTCTGGAGCCGACGCCGCTTGCCCTGACCCCACTCATGAAGACGGCGCTTGTCGCAGCTGCCCTTATGGTTTTGGTCGTGGGCATTTACCCACCGCCTTGGGTGGACTTCTCTCGCATCGCTGCGGAGCAGCTCATGCGGGCGACCCGCGAGGTCATCGCTGCGTTCTGAGTCGCGATCTTCGGGGATGAAAAAGGCGGGCCGAAGCTCTCCGCTTCAGCCCGCCGAACAGATGCAGTTGCTCCTTCTGCGTGGAGCTCAATCAAAAGATGAGCTTCAGCGCCATCTCGATCGTGCGGCGACCGCCGCTATTCTCCTGGAAGTTGAAGTAGGTGCGTCCCGCCTGCTCGACGAAGATGCTGTTGGGGATGCCGAAGAATGGATGGTTGAACGCGTTGAAGAGGTTCAACCGGTACTGGATCGAGACGCGCTCGGTGATCCGCGTGTTCTTGAAGAGGCTCAGGTCCACGCCCTCGAATCGGTCGCCCTGGAAGACGTTCCGCCCGAGCGTCCCAAAGGGCGTCCCGAACCGTTGAGCAGCTCCCGGCCCGTTGACGATCACCCGCACGTCGTTGGGCGTGACGGGCGTGAACACCCCCCGATTGAGATCGTTCAACAGCCAGAAGCCCGTGGGGCTGGATCGAAGAATGGGAAGTCCTCCGCTCGTCCCGCAGATGGCGAGTCGGTAGAAAACGCACGCATCCACGTCCGCGATCCCGACCCGATCGATCGGAGCTGCCGGATTCCCGTTGAACGGACGCAAGTGGGAACGTCCGATGAAGGACTGAACGAAGGGCTGATCTTCGTACGGGTTGATGAGTTGCTGCTGAACCGGCGTGAACCACTGTCCACTCTGGATGCGCACGATCCCATTGAGCTGCCAGCCACCGATGAGCCGCCCGAGAAAGCCGCGCTGATCCCGCCGGAACGGGAGATCCCAAATCCAGGAAGCGGCGAACAAGTGCCGCGCATCAAAACCGGAGTTCCCACGCTCGGCGCGCGTGATATTGAGCGGATTCTGGGCGACGGTGACGGAATTCCCCGTATCGAAGTTGAACACCTCACTTGAGTTGTCAATCGTGTGGCTCCACGTGTAGCTGATCGTATAGGTCCACTGCTGTCGGATTCGGCCATCGAGCCGCATCTGCAACCCGTTATGGCTGGCCGAGGCGCCGTTGATGCGCACTCGAGCGACGCCGGAGGGGAACAACCGCCCATCGCAAAGGGCTTCGTTATCTGCCGTCGCCGGGTTATCCGTGCAGGTGAGCGGTGTGACGCCTCGCGGCAGAAACTGCGGGAATCCGGGGAAGGTGAGCGTCTTCACTTGATTGTCCGTCGGGTCCACATAGCGGACGGGGCCAAATCCTCGGACCAGATTCCCAATGAACGGGTTGAAGTTGACCGTTTGAAATTGGCCGACCTGGTGGTTCCCGACGTACCGGATCTCAAGCACGTTCTCGCGGAAGAGTTCGCGCTGGATTCCAAGCGACCACTGTTGCACATAGGGCTGACGGAAGTCCAGGGCCGGAACCGTGCGAGCGAAGAACCGGGGATCGAAGGTGTTGAAGCGAATAACTCCCGCTCGAACGGCAGCGTCACGCACCTTGTCTCCCGTCGGCACAGGATCGGGAACGGGGAAGTTCGCCACACTCGTCAGGAAGACCAAAGGTGACGAAGTCGAGATGTTGAGCATCAGGTTGTAGAATGCCGGATCGTAGGCGATCCCGTAGCCGCCGCGAATGACCGTCTTATCCTCCCCGAAGAGCCACTTGCCCCAACGCGGCGTGTAGACGAAGCCGAAGCGCGGCGCCCAGTTATTGTTGTCCGTCGGAACGCGCGGCACGATGCGAGCTTCGAGCGGGAGATCCTGCCGCCAGAATGCCCGTTGCGGATCCCGTTCGCGCGCCACGGTGATCTCGTGCAGGAGATTCATCGGCTGACCCGTGTTCTCATACCGAATGCCAAGATTGAGCGTGAGATTGGGACGAATCCGCCAGTCGTCCTGGAAGAAGTAGAATTGATCGGTCTCCGTGTACTTGAGCGTCGCCGGGCCGAGCGCCACCGTCAGGAAATTGGGGCTGTTGTCGGCCAACCGTTGCGCCGTCGAGAAGGTGAACGCTCCGTTGACGTTGGGCAGGAAGGGCACGGCGTTGCGGAGTCGGCGGATGTCAATCCCCATCTTCATCTGATGACGTCCGACCGTGAGCGTGAAGTTGTCATTGAATTGGAAGGATTCGACCGTGCGCCCCTGCGGCAAGTTCGTCGCCGGACCAACGGTCAGAAGTGGCGCGCCATTATCGGCGCGGAACGTGACGTTGAGGAACGCGAGCGCCTTATCAATGTTATCCGGATGTGGGATGTTCCCTTTGCCGCCGCTTCCACCGCCACCGAAGATCACAAAGAGTCGCGAGTAGTTGAAGCGAAACTCATTCACCGAGCGGGTCGAAAGGTTTCGCGTCCATCCGCCACCGGCCTGCTGCGTCCGGAAGGGGATATCTCCAGTCCACCCGCGGACGTCCACCAGGAAGTCTTTCCCGGGACGGTCTTGGATGAAGTATCGCCCCCAGACGCGATCTCGGTCGCTCGGATGCACATCGCCGCGCACGTTGAACTCATCCAACCGGTTCGAGAGCGGCACCGTACGCCGCACAGCCGCGACCGGAACCTTCAGGTTCCCAATGGTGATCGTGGAGGCCGGGACATCCGGGCGAATCGTGGGATTCCCGATCGGGAGCGCGAAGGCCGAATAGTCAGCGTAATACTGAACGGCTGGATTGTTCGGGAAGGCGCTCTTCAACATCTGGATGCCCTCGGGCGTCGGCGCCAAAGATGTTGTACGCAGATCGGCCACCTGCGGATTCCGAATGAAGTGGCCGGCATGGAAGAAGAACGCCTTGTTCTTCACGATCGGCCCACCGATCGTGTAGTCGAAGACGTTGACCAAATCGGGGAGCGGATCCTTCTGCCCGGCGCGCTTCTCCAGATTCGTCAGCGAGTCGAAAAGCTTACGGTCCCGATGGTACCACGCCAGCGTGCCATGAAACTCGTTCGTCCCCGACTTGCTGACGATGTTGACGATCGCGCCTTGGTTCCGCCCGTACTCGGCCGAGAAGTTGTTGGTGATCACCTGATACTCTTGGACCAGATCGCGATTTTGAACGAAGTAGTTGGGCCCACCGATGGAAAGGTCATTATTATCCACGCCGTCAATAGTGAAGTTGTTCGAACGCGCACGGTTGCCGTTGACCGAGAGCGTGACTCCGTTAGCGTTGACGTTGCCAAAGCCCGTTCGCACGCCAGGGAGCAACAACACGACGAAGTCCAATCCCCCACCGGCCACGTTGATCGGTAGGTCCTGGATCCTCCGCGACTGAATCGTCGCCGAGATCTGCGCCGTGTCCCGCTCAAGGAGCACTTCGCCGCCACCGGTCACCGTCACGACTTCGGTGATCGCCCCCGGTTCCAGACGAAAGTCCACAACCGTATCTTTCCCCACGCCGACTTCCACGCCCGTGACTTCGGCTGCCTTGAACCCTTGAGCTTCTACTCTCACATCGTATTTCCCAGGTGGGATCCGAGGGATCGTGTAAATCCCCTCGCTCGTGGCTGTAGTCCGATACTCTACGCCCGTCGCGACATTTTTGGCCACGACCATGGCTCCGGGCACGACAGCTCCGGTCACGTCCGTGACGACGCCGCGCAAACCTCCCGTCGTCGTCTGGGCCATGATCGGGGTCGTCAGATAGGGCAGAAAGACAGCCCCCAGAATCAGACAGGTTGAGATCCACGTCCTCCAACTCCTCCTATGGTGCAGCTCCATAACTTGTCCCTCCTCAGCTTCGGTTTTTCGATCAATCGTCATACCACTTGAAAAACAAGCAAATCTCGTGCCGTACCCCGTTTTCAAGATAACCCTCATAGATTCAACGACTTCTCACCTCAAAGCTGAGCTACACTTCCAAATTTTCGGAAATTCTATCCGAAATTTCGGAAGTTTGAGGCTGCTGACAGAGGACGGTCAGAGCTTTGGAACTCCCATCTCTGGGGATGGGGGGACTGGGGAAGTCCCCTCATCCCCATGTTCAGGTTTGGGGTTCACCAGTAGAACTTGATCGCGAGTTGGAACTCTCGTGGCCCCCATAGCGTCGTGCTCGCGGCGCGCGGCTGAAGGAAGCCAGGGTCGCTCGTGAGCCGCACTTGGCGGACGCCGGTCGGATCTACGCTCGAAGAGGCGATGCGGTACTGGATAGTCGAGAAGCTCGTGAAGTTGACGCGGTTGAAGAGATTGAACGCCTCCCAGATGATCTCGAAGCGCGTGCCTTCGGTCACCTTGATGTCGCGCGCGATGCGGAAATCCACATTGGCGAATCCCGTCCCGCGGAAGCTATTGCGGGCGAGGAAGGGGGCGCGCGTCGAGCCACCACTGCCATTGGGGCTGGCAGTCACGGTCGCTCCCGTTGCGGCCGAGAGGCTTCCGGAAATAATGCCGGTGACGGGCACACCGTCAGAGGCCGTGATGATCCCGCTGAATCGCCAGCCGTTGAGCACCGCGCGAGCTGTTGGATTGGTGAGGCCTTGTGGTCTCGGCTCCCAGACGAAGCTCGTGACAAAGCGCTTGCGGATGTCGAAGGTCGAGAGCGCGCGCTCGCTGCGTCGGTCGAAGGTATTGAAGAGCTGATTCCCGCCGAAGAACGTCTGTGAGGTCTGTCCGTCATCAATGGCCTTAGCGATCGTGAGGTTCGCGTTGAATTGCACGCCGTGGCGCATTCGCTGCGTCACCTGGAGCACAAAGGCATTGTAGCTCGAATTCACCACGCTCTCGCTGATGATGATTCGTCCGATGCCGGCTACCGGGCGCGGTCCCGTGAAGAAGGGGAATGGGGGCGTCGCCGTTCCATCAGGAAGGATGAAGACCACTTGCGCCGTCGGCGGGTTCAGGTTGAGATCGCGGAATGAGGGTAAGCGCTGGCCTCGACTGAAGAGGTACGAGGCCGAGACGCTCAGATCGCGAACGACCTCGCGTTCGAGCGACAGTTCCGCCATATGCACGAGCGGTCGCACATAGTCTGACGAGAAGAACTGGATATCCGGGGCCGAACCCGGTCCGGCTGGCGGCGCGCTGAGGACATCCGGATACTGCGGCGCTCCCGGCGTCGTCGGCGTGAAGAAGTACGAAGCGAGAATCTTCCCGTTGTTCGTCAGGGCATTAGCGATGGCACTGTTACTCGTTCGTCCATAGTAGAGGCCATAGCCCACGCGTAGAACCGTCGTGTGATGTCCCCCGATGTCCCAGGCGATCCCCACGCGCGGTCCGAAATTGTTCGTGTCTTGATTGAATCGCTGGGTTTGTGGGAAGGCCGGGTTCCCGATCTTCGGCTGCGGCAATTTCTGGAATTCGTATCGAAGGCCGAAATCGAGCGTCAGATGCGGATGCGGGCGATATCGGTCCTGGATGTAGAAATTGTAATCCGTCGTCGCGAAGAAGACGCGTCCAGCCTGCTCGCCGGTGAATCCCCGGAGATCGAAGGCTTGAACGTAAGAGCGATAATGTCGTCGCGTGCGCGGGCCATCATCCAGAGGGACGCATCCCACGGCCCCTTTGGGACAATCCATGGCAATTTGGTTCAACCCATCGTAGCTGTAGACGCCCCCTCCTTGGAACAGATTGATTTGTAAATCGCGCACGTAGTTGATATCGAGCCCCGCCTTCACGTTATGCCGTCCGCGGATGAGGGAGATGTTATCCACCCATTGGAAGCGCTTCTCGTCGGGGAAAGCCGGTCGTGGGAGGAAGTTCGGCATGCCGAAGCTGATCCCCCCGGTGACAGTCGTGCTCGGCCCTGGGGCATTGGGCCGCTGAAACTCGAAATCACGCCCATACTGGAAACGGACTTCGTGAGCGAGCGTGTGGCTGAGGGCTGAGGAGAGACGGAAGAGCAGGAAGTCGGTCTTCACCCCATCGAATCCGTTATCCGATTCGGCAGCGAATTGAATGGGCGCCGTGCGAATCCCGTTGGGCGAGCGCCACCGATGCCAGTTATATTGTCCGGTGAAGGTGTGCCGCGGCGAGATCACCCAGTCCACTTTGTAAAAGGCGACGTTATTGTGCGCCTTTCGTGGGACGAAGCGTTGCAGCGACTGGAAGAATTGGATCGTCGCCGCGCATCCGGGAGCCGTGCATGGAGAGGTCAAAAACGTCGGGCTCGAAGGGGTCACGAAATACGGGAAGTTGCGCACTTGCTGATCATAGGTCCCGAAGTAGAACAGCTTGTCCTTGATGAAGGGGCCGCCCAGGGAGAACCCGAACTGCTGTCGCCGCTCCTCCGGCTCCAAAGGTTGAAACGGCTCGCGCGCCATGATGGCGTCGTCGCGCAGGAAGTAGAATGCTTCGCCATGAAATTCGTTCGTCCCCGATTTCGTCACGGCGTTGACGGTCCCGCCGGCCGCACGTCCGAATTCAGCGGAGAAGTTGCTCAAGCCGACCTGGAACTCTTTAATCGAAGAAAGGCTCGTCGTGTAGACGACGCGCGTGCGCCCCCGCGCTTCGGAGAAGAAGGCCTGATTGTTGTCAGCTCCGTCCACCGTGTTGTTGTTGTAGAGCCCGGAGATCCCGCGATAGCTCACGAGTCCAAACGTGCCATCGGGATTCACCCCTGGCGTGAGCAGGACGAAATTCTCCCACCGCCGCCCGTTGATAGGCAGATTATGGACGGCCGATTCGTTGACGATCGAAGTGAACTCCGTGCGCTCGGGCTCGACGATTGGCGCCTCTGCCGTGACCGTGACGGTCTCGGCCACCGGCGCGACTTTCAGCGTCAGGTCCACGGTCGCCGTTCCGCCAACGAGCACGGTGATCCCCGATTGGGTCGTCGTGGCGAAGCCCGGCATCTCGGCGGTCACCTCATAGGAGCCCGGCGGCAGGAAGACGGCGCGGTAACGACCAGAGACATCCGTCGTGAGTTCGCGTGTCGCATTTGTCCCCAAGTGGCGCACGCTCACTTTCGCCCCCGCGATCACAGCGCCGCGCTCGTCTCGGACGACGCCCTCAATCGTCCCGGTCGCTTGTGTCTGTGCGCTCACTCCCTGGCCGGCGATGAGCACACCGGCGAAGCCGCAGAGCAATAAGGATCTAAGGCGAAAGCGTTTGTCCATAAGGCACCTCCTCCATTCATACTCCAGATCGCGAAAGCCAATCACGTGTCGTGCCGGAGCTTATCAAATAAACACTGGCGGTTCAACACCCCTTTTCTTTCGCGATCCGAATTTCCGGGAGCTCACCGAGCTTTCAGGAGCGAAGCTCGCCAAAAACTTCATGAAGAAGGGGTGGGCGCCTTCCGGCCCACCCCTTCGGACAAGTCCCCGGGAGGTCCACGTCTCTCCGGGGACGCGCTTCAGAAGTAGAGCTTCAACGCGAATTGGAACGTACGCGGATCGGCCGTCGCATTAGACTTACCAAAGAGCGTGCTGGCGAGATTGCCCGTCGGCAGCTCGAAGTTCGGGTGATTGGGCAGATTGAACATCTCGGCGCGGAATTGCAATCGGCCCTGTTCGCCGAGCACCGTCAGGCGGAAGTTCTTATACACGGCGAAGTCCAGGTTCGCGAAGCCAGGACCGAGGAAGACATTCCGCCCGAGATTCCCAATGCCTCGGAAATTCGTGTCGAAGGCATTGGGGTCGAGGATCCCATCCGCTGGGCTCCGTTTGAGGATCGCCCCTCGCTTGTCCGTCTTGATGTTAGGACGGTCGTTATTCGTCCCATCGGCGTTGAAATCGCCGCGTGGGTAGGGAGCGTTGGAGAAGACGTTAAACGGACGCCCACTCTGGAAGGTTGCGATCCCCGAGATCGTCCACCCGCCCAGGATGTGCTCGAGCGCGCCGCCGCGCCCGCGGAAGAAGGGCATGTCCCAGATGGCGTTGATGACCAGCCGCTGCGGGGTGTGGAACCGCGAGAGCCCGCGCTCGCGCTTAATACTCGTGACCGAGACGATGCCGTCCGAGGCGAAATAATCCGAGTCTTCATCAATCATCTTCGACACGGTCCAGGCAGCTTGCATTGTGAAGCCTCGGCTGAAGCGCCGTTTCACCTCGACCTGCATGGCATGGTAGATCGAGTTGACGCGATTGCCGGCCAACCCAACGGCGCCCCAGAAAGAGTTGACCCGATCGAGCACGCCATCGAGCAGATCGCCATCGAACCGATTGATGTTCATGTTGAGTGGGAGCTTCGTTCCCTTCGTCCCTTGATAGTTGATCTCGAACGAGAACTCGCCGGGCAACTCGCGCTGGATCCCGAAGAACCAGCTTTGCATGTACGAGGTGCGCAGGTTCGGATCGAATATGGGATTCAAAGCCGTCCCGCGTGGCGGAGCCGCACCCTTCAATCCAGGCGGCACCCACGAGGGGATCGAGTAGACGAACGTCTGACGCGCCCGCGTATCGAAGGTTAGCGTCGCTCCGAACGGCGGATTGAACTGGATGTTCTCGTCAATGTTCTGGAACAGCCGCTCGTAGAAGACGCCGTAGCTGCCTCGGATGGCCATCTTGCCCTCCCCTCCGGTCAGCCATCGTGGCCCCTTCGGACTCCAAGCGAAGCCCAAGCGCGGTGCGAAGTTATTGTCATCCGAGTGATAGAAGAACTTCGTCGGCCGCGGCTCCAAGACGTGAAAGATATCGTAGATGGTTGCTCCCGAAGGGATGAGCACCTGCGCGATACGGTTGGTCAGCTCCTTCGGCGGCCGGAAATTCTCATACCGCACGCCGAAGTTGAGCGTGAAGTTCGGGCGCACCTTCCAATCATCCTGCACAAAACCCATCAGCTCATGCCGCGAATAAATGCGATAGCCATCTCCACGATCTCCCGTCGTCAGGTCAATGCGCACGCTGTAAGTGAGCGGTTGATCGGCCAGAAACGCGGCTTCATTCGCAAAGCCGTAGGCCCCGCGATAGAGCGCATTGAACGTTCGCACGCGCTTGATGAAGCGATACTGGAAACCCGTCTTCACCGCGTGTGCGCCTTTGATGATCGAGAGCGCTTCATCCATCTGGAACACCACGGGGAAGCGATTCTGCGGCATATTCGTATCGGCGCCGAAACCGTTCACGCCCGTGATCGTGATCGTTGGGACCTGCGGATTACGCGGCCGCCAATCATAGGCATCCCGCGTGACGCCGAACTTCAACTCATTGATGATGTTCGGTCGAATCGTCGTCGTGTTGGTCAGGCCGAAATTCTGGCTCCGGAAACTCGTATCCAGCCCGAAGAACTCCGTGAGCAGGGAGTTCGAAGCCAGCGGAGCCAGGTTGTTCGTTTGGTTGAAGATGTAGCGGCCGCTGATGCGATTCCGCCCGTCGAAGCCTTGATGGTCCATGCGGATGACGAAGGCGTGCGCGTCGGAACTGCTCGGCCGTGTGATGACTGTCTCAGCCGAGACAGGAATCTGCTCGTTGCCGACGGTGACGAAGCGCGGGTTCTCCGTGGCCGGCGGACGCGGATACTTCTGCAACAGTTCGCGCGCAATTGGTCCGGTCGCCGCTCGAACAGCCTCGGCCGTGAAAAAGCGCGCCCGTTGCGTCGTCGAAGAGCGGAGCGTCGTCACTTCATACGATCCGTAGCCGAAGAGCTTGTCCTTGACGAGGGGACCGCTCACGTCGAAGCCGAACTGATTGCGCACAAAAGGCGGCTTCTCCCGCTCGAAGAAGTTCCGCGCGCGCAACGAACGATTGCGATGGAACTCCCAGAGCGTCCCGTGGAATTCATTGGTCCCGGCTTTCGTGACAATGCTCAGCACGCCACCAGAGAGCCGACCGAACTCGGCGCCAAACGTGTTCCGGATCAAGCGGAATTCCTCCACGCTGTCAAGCGGCACTGTGATTTGCGTGAATCCCGCGACGACAGGATCATTGTTCTCGATCCCATCCACGAGGAAGTTCGTCCCTCGGCTGCGCGCGCCACCGATGGAGAACCCACCGGTATTCGATCCAACTCCTCCGGCAACGACGCCCGGTTGCAAGAGGGCCAGTTGCGTGAAATCGCGCGTCACCAGCGGCAGGTCTACAATGCGCCGCTTATCCACAAGCCCCGAGAGTCTCCCTTCCTCGGTGTTGATTAAGGGAAGCTCGCCCGTGACGGTGATCGTCTCGGCGATCTCGCCGACTTCCAACGTCACGTCCACGCGCTTGACTTCGTTCACGGTCAGCTCGATATTACTCACAATGGCCGTCTTGAAGCCCGTCTGCTCGACCTTCACCTCATAGAAACCCCGCGGCAGATTCGTGAGCCGGTAAAGACCCGTCGAGTCCGTCGTGATCGTGTACGAGAGGTTCGTCTTCACCTCTCGGATCGTCACCGTCGCTCCCGCGACGACGGCTCCTGTAGCGTCGGTGACGATCCCCGTGATCGTCCCCGTCGCCGTCTGGGCATTCGCGCGCGGAAATGCGCCAAGGAGAAGCATTGGACCTAGAAGCAGTGCTATCAATATCCGTCTTCGCATCGTCGTCTCCCTCCTTAGAGTGGCATAGGGATGCATAGCACAAAAAACAAGCAACTCGCGTGCCACTTGGCCATGCTCGGCTAATACTCGGACTATCAATTGCTTGCGGGTTCAGAGCGCTTTCGAGCCCTTCTGGAACTTCCGAAAATTTGGAAGGAGACTTCCAAATTTCTGGAAGTTTCATGGGAACCAAGCGGCGATCTCGCGGAGAGCAATTAGGGACTAAGGGAGTGCAGGAGAGCAGAGTCGCCTTGCCTTTACCCTGAGTCATCTTATAAGATTCCCCACATGAAGAACCACTCGGCGATTCGGTTTTGGAGGCTTGTCCTCTTCGGCATGGGTTTTCTCCTTTTGCGAGATGTGGGATGGGCGCAGGTGAGCATGCAGGGGCAGGTTTTTCTCCCCACGGGCGATCCGCTTCAGGAAGTCGTCCGCCTGGCCTTGAAAAGCGACGATCCACGGCGCGATGTGGAGTTCATCTTCACTGATGGGCAGGGGCGGTTCATCCTGAGGGGATTAGCTCCGCTTCGAACCTACACCCTCACGATCGAGGGAGATGGGCGCCGATATGCGACGACGACGGTGACCTTCTACGCGCAGCCGCGAGGATATTTGCCGGTGAATCTCCTCCCCTTAGAGAAGAAGGAGGTCCCTCCACGCCCGGGCACTATTTCCGTCTCGCGTTTGAGGCGCGATCCAGATAAAGAGGCAGCTCGGCTCTACCGGGAAGCGCTTGAGGAGATTGAGAAAGGGAAGCTCACCTCCGCCGAGGAGAAACTGCGGCGGGCCATCAAACGGGATGCTGAGTTCGTGGAGGCATATAATGAGCTAGCTGTCCTGCAAATGGGGAAGAAGGCGTATGCGGAGGCCGAACGATTGTTGCGACAAGCCTTGGAGAGAGAGCCAGATGCGCTCCATCCTCTTTTGAACCTGGGAATCTGTTTGAATCATCTCGGCCGATATCAGGAAGCCGCCACCTCTCTTCGGCGTGTTCTTGAGCGAAGTCCGAACTGGTTGACAGCTCACGTCCATCTGGGCATCGCGCTTTTGGAGAGCGATGAGGTGTTGGAAGCGGAGTCGCATCTTATCCGTGGGACGAAGGCCGAAGGCTTAGAGCGCGCGTTGGCTTATTTGTACTTGGGGAAGCTCTACGCGCAGACGGGACAAATTCCCAAGGCGGTCGAAGCTTGGAGCGTGTATCTGCAAATGGATCCACACTCTCCCAATGCTGAACGCATCCGCGCCTTACTTGCTCAACTCGGCTATCCGCCGAAGTAAGCCAATCGGCGTCGCGAGAGTCGGAGCGCTAAAATGATGAGCTGAGGCTCAAGCGCCCTTTACTGCTTCGCGCGAGGCGAAGGGGGGCTTGGCAGCCAGCCCCCCTTCGATGCTTCAGAAGTTCACCCGGATGCGGAACTGGATCATGCGCGGACCCGGATCCTGATTACCCAGATCGTTGAAGAAGTCGGTCGTGCGCCCGAAAGCCGTCGAGTCAATGCTGTGCGTGATGCCCGCCGCATTCGGGCCGCCGATCAGGAAGTTCTGGAAGTTGAAGGCATTGAAGAACTCGGCCCAGAACTCGACGTTGATCCGCTCGGTCACCCGCGTGCGCTTCTGGAGCGTGAGATCGGGCTTGACGAATCGAGGACCACGCAGGAAAACGAGCGAGCCGAACTGACCGGGCGTCGTCGGCACGTCCAGGATCGCTCGATTGGAGCGGCCATCAGGTCCGATCAGATCCGGAGTCACGAAGAAGATGTCACGAGCACCGGGAACTTTCCGCACGCCGATCTTCTCTTGAAGCTCCTTGATGGTGATTCCTTTGAGAATGACGCCGGAGTCGAACTGATTGACCGTCGCTCGACCACTTGTGAGCCGGAAGACGCGACCGGACTGAATGCGAACAATTCCGCCGACGAGCCATCCCTCGATGAGTCGGTTGAGGGCGCCAGAACCGGACGACCAGCGCCGACCGGGACCGAAGGGCAGCTCATACTGAAAGTCACTCACGAAGACATGGGTGAGGTCCCAAGGAGAGGGCCCCTTGTCCATCCGCCGATTGCGCAGCGTGCTGAAGGAGATGCTCGAAACGGCGGAATCGGCGTAGAGATCCGTGAGCGCTTTCGAGAAGGTATAGTGAGCCGTCATCTGCCATCCTTGTGCCAGGCGCCGTCGGAAGATGAGCTGCATGCCGTTGTAGGTGGAGAAGGAGGCGTTCGTCAGCAGCCACACGCCGCGGTTCGCTGCATAGGGATTCACTTGGAAGAAATTGATCGGGAAGGCGCCAGGAGCATCGAAGCCAAGAGCCGCACAGCGCGGGAGGGCGCTTCCTACCATCCGGCAAAGGAAGGTCGCCGTAGAGGCCAATGCATTGGCTAAGGCTCCCGCTTGACCCTGATCCAACAGGGCGACGAAGGAAGCGCTTCCAAACCCGGAGGTCAACGGGAGCGCTCCTTGACGGCCACGCGCGCCAAAGGCCGCCTCGAAGATCGGAAGTGGGACTTGACCCGGCAACCCCTGGTTATCGAAGCGGTTACCGCGTCCTTGAGCCCGACTGATGGCCAGATTCCGCTGGGCGTTGAGGAACTCCTGCAAGAACCCGTTCTCGAAGATGTTCACCTCATTCAGGTTGAACCCGCGCCAGAGCTTCGTCCCGCGATTGCCGACATAACGAATTTCAATCGCCATGTCGCGCGTCAGCTCGCGCTGCCAGCCGAAGGACCACGACTGGACATACGGCGTGCGAATGTTCGGATCGAAGGCGAAGAAATTGCCTCCGATGAAGGTGAAGCGCGACAGCGGCGTGGGGAAGCTGAAGCTCGGTGGATCTTCGCTGAATGCCGGCAACCGATCCCGCAAGAGCAATCCTCCGATTGGGAAGTTCACGCCCGCCGTCAGCGAGATGGATTGTGTCAGACCTGGGTTGCCGCCGGCGAATGTGGTGAAGTGATTGAGTCCTTCGCGCGTGTACGCGATGGAATAGCTTCCTCGAAAGACCGACTTGCGCTCGCCTCCGAACAGGAACCGGAAGAAGGGATTCTCGAATCGCGGGTTCCAGGCCAGCCCGAAGCTCGGCGCCGGATTGATGAAGTCGCGGTTATAGACCTTACGCGAACGTTGGTCAATTTGCGGATCAGCGACCCCACGGAAGAGACCCGGCCGGAACAGATTACCGACGCCGGAGATGCCCCAGAGGTCTTCCACCCGCGGGCTCGTGTAGATGTCGTTGGTGTTCTCGGCTGCCCCCTGGAACTCCCAGCGCAGGCCGTAGTTGAGCGTCAGCGCCGGCGTCACCCGCCAGGAATCCACAAAGTAGAGGCCGAATTCGTTCTGCCTCGCCCGCTGCACCAGTGGAGCAAGGTGGACATACCGCTTCGTCTTCTCATCCACGTTGCGGGAACCGGAGACGCTGGAGATCCGGCCCGTCAGCAGGGCATAGAGCGCCAGCGCATTCCCGAGATCCGTCGTGCTGATATTGGGCAATCCCGCTTGAATCGCTGACGCGACGGGGTCTCCGCTCACCACACCAAAGGAGACCGTAGGAACTCCCGCACCACCAAAGGAATTGTCAATAAAGCCCAGGCGCGTGAATGTGCCACCGAAAACCCACGAGTGCTTTCCGCGCACAAGACCCAGGGTGTTCTGCAGATTGTAGACCGGAGTGTTTCGACTCGATGGAAGCGCGCGCGAGGTTCCCGCGGCTCCCGGACGCGCGTGCAGGCTCTGTAAGCTGAGCGGCCAGAGGATGCGCACGCCCGCCGGATAGATCTCCGGTCCCGATTCAGGGAAGAACTGCACAGGTGCTCCCTGAACGCCGAAGCGAAACTCATAATTGACGTTCGGTGTGATCGTATACTGAAGGGCCGTCGTCACAGAAAAGCGGTTGGAGTACTGACCGGCTGGCTTCCCCAGGCCGGGAAATGTGGGATCCATCGAATTCAGCGTGTCCGGAAACGAGGAGAAGTAGTTATAGTGCCACACGCCATGCCACCGCAGCTTGTCCGTGATGTGATAGTCCATGCGCAACGTGGGGAAGCGCCGCACCTGCATGCTGGGGGCCTCAAACCGATACCGCTCACGGAAGAGATCGAACGGGCTGATCGCTCCGCGCGGTCGTGCCGAATCAATCTGTCGCAACATGTCTCCAATGGTGGGATCAATGGTGCTCGGAAAGCCAGCTGCTCCCGCTACTTGCAGTAGGTTCACCGCGCGCACGACTCCATCCGTACCGCGATATCGGAAGATGCCCTGGGCGGCTTCCGACGTCAGGATCAAGTTCTCTCGCGGGCGCGACTCCGGCAGGCGGAACTCTTCGTAGTTGAAGAAGAAGAAGATCTTGTCCTTCCAGATCGGGCCGCCCACATTGCCGCCGAAGACATTGAGCAGGTTCCTTGGCTTCCGCAGTCCGAGGACGTTGTTGAACCACGTGTTAGCATTGAGCGCGTCGTTGCGATGGTCCCAAAAGAGCGTTCCTCGGAAGGTGTTCGTTCCTCGGCGAGTGACGAATTGGATCTGGACCGCTCCTTCTCCTGCTACATCGGCGCCCACGCCCGCCGTCTTGACCGTCACCTCCTCGACGGCATCCAGGCGCGGCCGGACGATGGTGAACATACCACCGCCAAAAGCGCTCTTGAGCAGGTTATCTTGAATGTTCACGCCATCCATCGTGATGTTGATGGCTCCCTTGGGCAAGCCGAGGAACGTGCTCTGACGTGCCGTTCCGCCCTGCTGGGCTCCAGGCATCAGGAGCGTGAAATCGAGCGTATCGCGGTTGTTCAATGGGAGTCGCCGAATCACATCGCCTCGGACCGTCGTCTCGATGGTCGTCGTCGTTCGCTCCAAGAGCTCAAGTCCGCCGACGACCTCTACGGCCTCAGCGATCTCACCGACCTGTAAGGTCACGACGACGGTCGTCGTTCGCCCCGCGTCTACCTTAAGACCGGAGAGGACCGTCGTCTTAAATCCCGGCATGCTCACTGTGATCTTATAGGTGCCCACCTGGAGGTTCACGAAGGTGAATCCCCCATCAGGTCCCGTCTTCTGGGTTTGTGTGGCTCCGGTCGCTTCATCTTGCGCCTTCACTTCAGCGCCCGGCACGACGGCTCCTGCCGGATCTTGCACGATCCCCGTGATCTGACCGACGGGCCGCACCTGAGCCGGGACTACCGAAGCCCATACCAGAAGCCCTAGGATCATCATCGCCGTCAGGCCCTTTGTGAAGTGCATACGCTCACCTCCTCAATGTGTGTTGTTGCGAGAATCTCCATTTTTGCGTGAGGCAAATCGTGTGCCATTTGATTCGCAGGATCTCCATCGCGCGTATAACCCATTAAGTGCCAATCAATTGAGCTTGATCTGGTGCGGACAATGGGGGATGCGAGACTCTCGCCGATTTCCAAATTTTCGGAAATTTCTTCCAGGATTTTGAAAATCCCCTAACTGCGGAAGTGCATTTGCTGGGGTGCGGGTCCTACCAAGCTAAACGCTCAGCCAAACCCAAACCCCCGGCCCATATCCTGTGGGTCTGGTGCGGGTCCTACCAAGCTAAACGCTCAGCGGGCTGTCTTGAGGAGTATGAGGACGGAGGTCTTGATCAGGGCTACCGCCAGGATCAGGACTTTCAAAGCGAAGTCTTCGACGACGAAGAGGGCGAGATATCCCAACATGCTCCACCCCACCACGAGCGCGATGATCTTTGTCTTCAACGGGAGGGCTCGTTTCTGGATCAGCGGACCCACCGATTCCCTGTACCAAGATCGGCTTGCGAGCCATCGGTAGAGTCGTTCCGAGCTGCGCGCATAGCATCCGCTGGCGATGAGGAGGAAAGGCGTCGTCGGCAGTCCTGGGACGAAGATGCCGATAAGGCCTAGGATGAGGGCCACGGTGCCCAGCATGATGAGGAAGGCACGCCACACCGGGTGAAGCGGACGCAACTCTGGATCCCTCTGGCCTTGCATGCGGAGGGATTTTATCAGCTCCTTCATGCGGATGGAAGTTGAGGACCCGCGCGTGCTGCGTCTCCCTGTACGCTCAACGGGAGAGTTCGTCGTGTAGCAAGGGAGGGCGTTTTCGTTTAAAATGGAACTTTTCGGGCGATGTTGGATCGGTTTCCTAATAGAGCGTGCGTCATACGGTCATGACGTTGAGGAGGGATGAGCGTGGCGAGATCGTATGTGTATGAGACGGAGGCCGCGTGGACGGGTGAGCGTCGGGCGAGGGTTCAATCTTCGGGGACGCCGGTGCTTGAGGTCTCCTCTCCGCCGGAGTTTCATGGGGCGGCGGGGGTGTGGACGCCGGAGACGCTCTTTGTGGCTTCGGTCAATACGTGTTTCGTTCTCACCTTTCTGGCGATCGCGCAGCTCTCCAAATTGCCGATTGCCGATCTTCGAGTGAGCGCGTGGGGGAGGTTGGAGAAGATCGAAGGTGCGGGCTACCAAATCACGGAGATCGTCATCAGGCCGTTGCTCATGATCCGATCCGAAGCCGATCGCGAACGCGCCGAGCGACTTCTGGAGAAGGCCGAACGGAACTGCTTCATCTCGAATTCGATTAAAGCGGTCGTTCGGCTGGAGCCGGAGATCATCGTCTCGGCGTGAGGGGATTTCGATCGCATAAGGAGGAAGAGGATGAGGCATCAGGGGTGCGATGTCGAGAAGACCCGTGGGCGATTCATCCCCTTCGTCGTACTCCTCGGCCTTGGGTGGACATATCTGTGGGAGCATGCGGCGAGCGCGGCCGTTTCCGTTCAGGTTGGACGAATTAAGGGAAAGGTCATCGTGGTGACGGCCGATCGGCGTGAGCCCTTGGCTGGCGCGCTCCTGGTCCTGAGTGGGGAATTCCTGCCGGGGAAAGTGACGCAGACGATCAGCGACGAGGAGGGGAGCTACAGCTTCCGCGATCTCCCTCCGGGGGACTATGTGCTCGCAGTTGACATCGAGGGATTCGAGCGGTTCGTGCAAAAGGTCATGGTGCCGCTGGGTGCTGTTGTGGAGGTCGTGGTCGAATTGAGGCCGAAGGCCGTGCGCGAGGCCGTCACGATCACGGCGGGCGAGGACGAGCTGCGCCGCATCGAGTCGCACGTTCCGGCGCAACTCGGAACTTCGCTTTTGCGCAATGCTCCTCTGGTGAACGAGAAGTTTCAGGACGCGCTGCCGCTTTTGCCGGGTGTCGTGCGCGGTCCCGATGGACTCTTGAACGTGAAGGGCACGCGGACGACGCAAAGTGGCCTTCTCGTCTCCAGCCTCAACGCCACGGATCCGGTGACCGGGCAGTCGGCCATCGAGTTGCCGATCGAAGCGGTCGAGACCATCCAGGTCTACTCGAACCCCTACTCGGCGGAATTCGGTAAGTTCACCGGAGCCGTCACAGCCATTGAGACGCGCGCGGGCACGAACGAATGGAAGTATCTACTCACGAACTTCATCCCCAGGTTGCGGAAGCGCGCCGGGACGATCATGGGGATCGAGTCCGCGACGCCGCGCTTCGCCTTGAGTGGGCCGATCGCGCGGGATCGGCTCTTCTTCTTCCAAGGCTTGGAATACCGCTTTGTGCGGACGCGCATTCCGAGCTTGCCGGATCTGCGGAACGACACGCGGCTGGAATCGTTCGACTCGTTCTCCCGCCTCGATGCTGTCCTCACGGCGGCGCATCGCCTGACGCTCATCGCCTCGGTCTTCCCGCAGAAGCTCGATTTCGTCAATCTGAATACGTTCAATCCGATGGAGACGACGCCGAATCTCCATCAACGCGGTTGGTTCGTCGCCTTGCATGAGCAGGCGGCTTTCCAAAATGGCTCGCTCTTACAATCGAGCGTCAGTCTCAAGGACTTCGACGTGGACATCTATGGCAATAGCCCGCCGCCGTTTCGCATCACGCCTAATGGCAATCTTGGCGGCTGGTTCAATCGGCAGCATCGAGACAGTCGACGCTACGAGTGGATGGAGGTCTACCATTTCCCCACGCTCTCTTGGGGCGGGCAGCACGCGTTCAAGATCGGGAGCAACGTCGCCGTCAATACGTTCACGGGATACGACCGAAGTGATCCCGTGTACATTCTGCGCGCCAATGGGACGTTGGCCCAACTGATGACCTTCCATGGGGATGGTCGGCTGCAGCGCCGGAACACGGAGGTGACGCTCTACGGGCAGGACAAGTGGACGATTCACCCGCGGCTGACGCTCGATTGGGGAATTCGCTACGATCGGGATGGGATCGCGCGGGAGAATAATGTCGCGCCGCGTGTGGGATTCGTGGTTTTGCCCTTCCCCGATCCGCGGACGATCGTGCGCGGAGGAATCGGCCTCTTCTACGACAAGGTTCCGCTCAATGTCGGGGCTTTCGCGCAGTACCAGGCGATGCAGGTGGCGCGATTCGGTCCCGATGGGGAGACGATCACGGGCGGCCCGCGCATCTTTCAAAACATCGTCGAGGGCGAGCGGTATCGAACGCCGCGCAGCACGGCATGGAGCGTGCAAGTGGACCGCGAGTTGACCCGACGCGTGCTCCTGCGCTTCGGATACGAGGAACGGCGCTCTCGGCGCGACTTCCTCCTAGAACTACAGGCGTCTCCGGCTGGTGAGAGCGCGCTCGTCCTCAGCAACCGGGGAGGTTCGCGCTACCGGGAATTCCAGATCGTCGCGCGACTCCGCCTTCAGGAGCCGCACGATCTCTTCCTCGCCTACGTTCGCTCGCGCGCCGAAGGCGATCTCAATGCGTTCTCGGCCCACATCGGCAACTTTCACAACCCCATCATTCGGCCCAATGAATATGCGCGCCTCCCCTTCGAGGCACCGAATCGTCTTCTCCTCTGGGGGGATATCCGCTTGCCTTTGGATCTCCTCCTCTCACCGGTCGTGGATTGGCGCGACGGCTTTCCCTTCTCGCTCGTGGATGAAGAGCAGAATTTCGTCGGGCCGCGAAATCGTGGAGGACGCTTCCCGCGCTTCTTCTCGCTCGATCTGCAGATCACCAAGGGAGTGACTATCCCCTTCTTCGGGAAGAAATATCGAACGCGCCTGGGCGTGAAGATCTTCAATGTGACGAACCATTGGAATCCGCGCGACGTGCAGAACAACATTCATAGTCCCGCGTTCGGGACGTTCTACAACAGCGTGCCGCGCACGTTCCGCGGGAAGTTCGAGATCGAGTTTTGAAGATGCCCGTTCCGGTCTCCGCTCTCAGCGCAGAGGACGAGCGAACCGTCTTGCCTGGTACGCGCCCGAAGGGGAAGTATCGCGAAGGGCTGGTTCTCGCTCTCCTCGTCACCGTGGCCTTCGCCTTGCGGGTTATCCGGTTAGATGCCGTCGGCGTGAGTGAGGACGAAGCGCGGAAGATCGCGGCCGTCGAAGCTTATCGGCGGGGCGATTTCACGCCGAACGCCGAGCATCCGATGTTCATGAAGGGACTCATCCTCGCCTCCTTCCTCGCGGCCGAGGAGTGGAACCGGACGATTGCGGCCTCTCATCCTGACTGGCGCATCTCCGAGGAGACGGCTCTTCGCCTTCCCAACGTCCTGGTGGGTGCGCTGACGACGGTCGTCCTCTTCCTCTTCGCTCGCGAACTATTCGATCCTATGGTCGGATGGCTGACGGCCATCCTCTGGGCGACGGGACTGAACGCCATCGCCATTAATCGCGTGGCGAAAGAGGATACGTTGCTCGTCTTCTTCATGTGGCTGGCCTTCTTCTTCTTCATGAGGGCGAAGCATGAGGGGCCGGTGGAGACGGCGCGGCGTCAGTGGCTGTATCGGTTGAGCGGCGCGAGCTTCGGGCTCATGCTCGCGTCGAAGTACTTCCCGCACTACATGGGGCTCATCTTCCTCTACAACTACCTGCGTCCGCACGATCGACAAACAAATGCTCCTCTGGGGCGGCGTGCCATGATGGGCTTCTTCCTCGCCTTCCTCTTGGCCTTCGTCGCCGCCAATCCGATGCTCTTTCATCCGGAGACGCTGCGGTACCTGGCTGTCTATCTCACGGAGACGACCGTTCCGCATCACGGATATGAGATGATGGGGGAGCTATACTATAACAATGCGTGGAGGCTCACCAACCGCACACCGCTCTATTTCTACGCCCTCTTCCTCGCGGTGAAGGTGCCGCCCGCGCTTCTCCTTGCGTTCGCGATCGGCTTGATTTGGATCATCCATCGCGCAGGGGCTTCCTGGAAAGCGGCGGTGATGGTGGGGGCAGCGCGGGATCGCCGCGCGCAGGTGGGGTGGATCGCCCTCAGCGCTCTGCTCGTGTTCGGCGTCGGAGCGGGGGTGCTCGTACATTTCATGCCCGTCGTCTACCGGGTGGCCGCGTTCACCATGATTTCATTCCTTCTGGCGCTGGTGTTCGTTTTGTGGGGACGGAAGGAGGAAGGGCCATTCTTCTTGCGCTTCATGCTCGTCTTCTGGTTCATCCCGTACACGCTCTTCGGAGCGAAATGGCTGAGGTACACGTTGAGCCTCATGCCGCTTGTGTACATGACGGCGGCCGTGGGGATCGCGCTCGTGATTCGTGAGGGGCTTCGGAGAATTCCGGGGACACCGTTGCGGTCGGGGTTCGTGGTCGTCACGCTTGCGTTCTCCCTCGGCGCGCCGGCGTGGGCGGCTGTCCAAGCGAGCCCCTACTATGCGCTCTATGTGAATCAGCTCGGAGGGGGAGAGGTGAAGCGCGCCTATTATTTCCCTCATGACGAGATCTACGATGCGGGCATGCGCGAGGCGATCGCCGAGATCGCTACGCGCGCGCCTTGGGGCAGTCGCATCGGACATGACGCGCCTGGAGTCGTGCGCTTTTACCTTCGTCGGTTTGGCCGCGAAGATTTGGTCGGCGTCGAGCTATCGAGCCCCGAGTTCACACTCACTCCGAACTCGCGTCCAGTCTACGTCATCGTTCAGAAAGGGCGGCGGTATTTTGAGAATCAGCGGTGGCTCGACCTGTTGGAGCGACGCTATCGCCCGATCCTGGAGGTGCGCGTCGCCGGCGTCGTGACGACGAAGGTCTATGAAGTACTAGCTCATGGGACGTGAGGTGCGTTCCGGCGTGGAGAGACGGCGTGGTTCGCCCGTCCGAATTTTCGCACGGCGAGGGTGGTTTCTTGTCGCGAGGGCTTGGTAAAATTAACCTTCACGTCGGTGGAAACTCTATACGGGAGGAGACCATGGGCAAAGATACCTTGACGGTGATAGACAATCGGACGGGGCGGAGCTATGAGGTAGCGATAGAGGGTGGGGCGGTGCGGGCGATGGAGTTTCGGCGGGTGAAGGTGGGGGA
>Ga0209289_100326_pt1 | contig 26788 bp, 21 predicted proteins | sample GXS110809BmetaG_FD_184121 | JGI IMG/M metagenome (GOLD analysis project Ga0209289, IMG submission 184121) | Hot spring microbial communities from Gongxiaoshe hot spring, China to study Microbial Dark Matter (Phase II) - GXS 110809B (SPAdes)... ...
CATATTCAGGATGGTAAAATTCTGACATAAAATAAAAAATTTCTGTGTCGTCTTCCAATGTCTGGAAACCATGGGCAAAACCTTTTGGAATATAAAGCATACTCCCAGCGGGAGGCTTTAAACATAGGGGCAAATCAGCCATATTGAGGGAGGACTCATAGGATCTGAGAAGTACTGCAATCCATTTTTTGAATGTTGGAGACTCACGGCGAAGATCAATAATAACGTCGTATATCGCACCTTTGATACAACGAACTAATTTAGCTTCTTCATATGGAGGAGCTTGAAAGTGCATACCGCGCAGTGTTCCTTTCCTTTTGTTGAAGGAGATATTACATTGCACAACTTTGAAATCTATCCCATGTTTCCTGAACTCTTCCTCACAAAATATCCGAGCAAAGAACCCACGGTGATCTTCTGCAGGTTCTGGTTCTATAATAAAAGCTCCTTTGAGTTCTGTTTCAATAAAACGCATCAGATAATTTTCACCTCAGGTATCGGAATTATAAACTTACCTCCTTTTTTACGATACTCTGCCTGCTGCTCAATTATTTCTTCTGCAAAGTTCCATGCTAAAAGTAACACATAATCTGGCATCTCTTCTATAAGCCTTGACGGTGAATATATAGGCAAATGTACACCGGGCATAAACCTCCCTTGCTTGTGCAGATTCCTATCTACAACAAATTCAATAATTTTTTTATCAATGCCACAATAATTCAAAAGTATTGTTCCCTTGGCAGCAGCACCATACGCAGCTATTCTTTTCCCCTTTTGTTTTAGATCCATCAATAAATTTTTAAGATTCTCTTTTAACTTTTCTACCTTCTGACCAAAATTTTTATAAATCTCAAATTTATCTACTCCCCATTTTTTTTCTTCGTTTAGGAGTTCTATAACTGACTGGCCTGATATTTCGGTTTTTCCAACGAACAAGCGTAATGAGCCTCCATGAATAGGAATCCTTTCTACTTCTTGAATACACAGCTTATGCTTTTGGAAGAGATGATTTAAAGCCGTAAGAGAGAAATAACACAAGTGTTCATGATAAATCGTATCAAATTCGCAGCGCTCAATTAGATCCACGACATAAGGCACTTCAATTACAGAAATACCATTGTCTTTGAGAAGTAAGCGGATCCCTTCAACAAAACCATTCAGATCTGCTACGTGTGCAAGTACATTATTTGCATGAATCACATCTGCTTTTATACCTTGATCTACAAGCTTTTCTGCTAATTTTTCTCCAAAGAATTCGCATAGTGTTCGTATTCCTTTTTCTTCTGCTACACGCGCAACATTTACTGCAGGTTCTATGCCGAGAACGGGAATGCCATTTAACTTTCAGCTCTTCTAAATGTTTGAGCAAAAAGCGAGAAAGAACATCTATATCTTTTGTAATGCTCTCTTGAAAATCTTGAATTATAGGAGATTGATTTAAAAACGGAGCTTTACCAGAAATTGATTTCAAACTCTCAAAAATATTTAAGTTCTTCACAGAAATAGCAAAACCTATATTATCTTGCACTTTCCATGTTATTATACCTATCAACTTTCCATCTTTTGCTCTGAACATGCCACCACCGGAATTTCCTGGACCCACCGCTGCGTCGGTCTGGATTATCTCGTAATCAGGACAATTCCCTCCTTCGGAAACGGTTCTCACACCGCTTACAATTCCTCTGCTCACGCTTGAACTCAAACCATATGGATTCCCGACAACAAACACACTATCTCCAACATTATAAACCTGGCTTATTTCAGCAGAACTATCAAGCTGAGAAGGAATCTTGATAACAGCAAGGTCAAGGCAATCACCTTCATCAACTATATCAGCAGTTCTATATAAAACGTCGTCTTTTAATCTCACCTCTATACTGCTTTTCAAATCAGGTACAAAATCTTTCACAACATCTAATATGCATGTATAATCCCAGCAATCGGAAGTTGAAGAATAACAATTCCCAAGCTGTGAAGAACAGATGTCATCATTTGTACATCTTTCAAATGACCTTTGAAACCTTTGATCACAATCCTTGTCAATTCCACAAAATCCCCATCTTATATGAGTTTGAAGGCAAGAGATATTATTAAAGCAAGCATTCACACTATCTTGACAAAACTTAATTCCTCCTCCTGACTCTCCGCTACCTGTACCAGATTGCTGACTGCTGTAATAATCTATTATATAATTCCAAGCGATTGTCCATTTATCAACCACATGAGCGTTAGTTACTATTTTCCCGTCGCGAGATAAGATAACTCCTGAACCGAGAATTTCATATCTACTTGAACTCCACGAGCGGTCTTCAAGCCATATTTTAGTTCTTACCTCTGTGACGACCTTTTGTATATCTTTAATAATTTCCTGCTATGACTTCTGTTTGCTTCCTCCACCACAAGAAAATGCAGAAAAAAGCAAGATCAAAAAAACAAATTTTGTTTTCAGAGCATTTATAAAACTATTTTCCCCTTCTGCTGAAACATTGCAGCAGAAAGAAATGAGTTTTTTCATTCCGCTTCACCTCCTACCTTCAAAATTTTAATTTATGCTAAGATTTACTTTTCTTGTCTAAATCCGCCACCACCTATTGTGAGACGTATAAAAGGTCCAGTCGGAGCAACACTCGGACCGCCAGAAACAGCTACTCCGCTCATCCTCCAACTACCCATGAGAGGAGAAAAAATGTACCCTAGCCGAAGCCCAAAGTCCAATCCTCCCTCTCCTCTCTCACTCCTTCCCAATGCCAAAAAGTAATCCAAACCTACTGCAAGATTAACGAGAAAACCTCCAACCGAAACTACTGATTGCCCCCTGGGATTACTCAGAAGGTCATCAAAAGAAGGTGAGATACCTTTCTCTGCTAATTCAAGAGAAATAGCTCCGCCACCGAGACCAAGTAATGGATAAACGCTCAAACCTTTTGTGTGATAAACAAGATACCCTACATTGAAAAAGCCGTACCCACCTCCAATTGAAGCCCTATAACCGATATTCTGTGTTTCCTTACTAAAAAATCCATGACCTTCTCCACCTACGATAAATCTTTTGATTGTAAAGTGTCCTCCTCCACCAAGAGAGATAAAATTATTTGATACTTTCGGATATCCTTTGCTTTCTAATTTTGTGTTCAGGGAAGAAAGGTTTATCATTTTTCCACCGAAAATAAAGTATCCTACTCCGCCTATTTTACTGGTTTGCCCAGAATCCTGGGCATACAGGTCAGAAGAGGAAATAATCAAAGCCATAACCACCAACAAAAACATACTTCTATTTCTTTTTGCTCTCTTATACATATTTTTTCACCTCCTTCCCAAAAATAAAAAATAATTTAAAAATAATTTAAAAATAAAAAAATATTATAGTAATTTTTTCAAACTCTTTTCGTCAATTTCTATTTTAGCTTTGTTTTTTTCGTATATAAACAACTTTTTTCTCCTCTGCTATCACATTTCCATCTTCATTTTTAATCTCAGCCCTAAAAGCAAAGTCGGCTTTACCGTTTTTATCAACGATTTGCTTTATCTCACGTAATTGTAGAAACGAAGAGGCATCTTGACAACAAAAGTTCTGTAATCTTTTGATATATAAACAACTCGAATCCCGGCTCCAAGATAGGGAGGATAAAGATTGAATAAAAAACGAAATAAAAATCGCTTCTGATCTTTCTTGAAAATTTCAAGCTTTCCCAGCATAATCAGATGGAGACGACTCATAAGTTTTCGGGGATTTTTATCTGAGGGGCATCTGACCAGAGACCTTCAATATCGTAAAACCTCCTTACTTCTTCCTCAAACACATGGACGATAACATCATCTAAATCAAGAACATTCCACTGAGAAAGCGGATTAAAATCAGAGAACAAAACTGATATTTTCAGGTTTTTCATTTCTTCTTCAAGAGATTCTATGATGGCTTTTCTATGATTAGAACTTTCACAGGTGCAGATGATAAAAAAATCAGTTATGTGATTGAAGTTTCTGAGGTCTATTACGACTATGTCTCTTGCTTTTTTATCCATTAATTTTTTTATGATTTTTTGAATTTTGACCTGATCCGAAAGGAGTTTTACATTCTCTAAAAATACAACTTTTTCCATCGCTACAAAATAGAGTTAAAAAAAGCGATTAATATATCTTTATTTCCCTAATTATTTTATTTTAGTTCCAAAAGTTATGAAGGTGATTTTCAAAAACAAATTTGTTGAAATACTGTTAATCAATGCGTTTTTGATTTTTCTTTTTCTCTGTGTCAAATCATACTCGTTCGCACAAACTGAAACATCAGAACCCCCAACAATAATTTCATTTATACCAAAGCAGTGTTCCTTTCCTTTTGTTGAAGGAGATATTACATTGCACAACTTTGAAATCTATCCCATGTTTCCTGAACTCTTCCTCACAAAATATCCGAGCAAAGAACCCACGGTGATCTTCTGCAGGTTCTGGTTCTATAATAAAAGCTCCTTTGAGTTCTGTTTCAATAAAACGCATCAGATAATTTTCACCTCAGGTATCGGAATTATAAACTTACCTCCTTTTTTACGATACTCTGCCTGCTGCTCAATTATTTCTTCTGCAAAGTTCCATGCTAAAAGTAACACATAATCTGGCATCTCTTCTATAAGCCTTGACGGTGAATATATAGGCAAATGTACACCGGGCATAAACCTCCCTTGCTTGTGCAGATTCCTATCTACAACAAATTCAATAATTTTTTTATCAATGCCACAATAATTCAAAAGTATTGTTCCCTTGGCAGCAGCACCATACGCAGCTATTCTTTTCCCCTTTTGTTTTAGATCCATCAATAAATTTTTAAGATTCTCTTTTAACTTTTCTACCTTCTGACCAAAATTTTTATAAATCTCAAATTTATCTACTCCCCATTTTTTTTCTTCGTTTAGGAGTTCTATAACTGACTGGCCTGATATTTCGGTTTTTCCAACGAACAAGCGTAATGAGCCTCCATGAATAGGAATCCTTTCTACTTCTTGAATACACAGCTTATGCTTTTGGAAGAGATGATTTAAAGCCGTAAGAGAGAAATAACACAAGTGTTCATGATAAATCGTATCAAATTCGCAGCGCTCAATTAGATCCACGACATAAGGCACTTCAATTACAGAAATACCATTGTCTTTGAGAAGTAAGCGGATCCCTTCAACAAAACCATTCAGATCTGCTACGTGTGCAAGTACATTATTTGCATGAATCACATCTGCTTTTATACCTTGATCTACAAGCTTTTCTGCTAATTTTTCTCCAAAGAATTCGCATAGTGTTCGTATTCCTTTTTCTTCTGCTACACGCGCAACATTTACTGCAGGTTCTATGCCGAGAACGGGAATGCCATGTTTATGATAATACTGGAGCAGATATCCATCATTGCTTGCGATCTCAACAACAAGGCTTTTTTCATTTAACTTACGTAATGAAATCATCCTCTCAGAAATTGAGCGAGCATTTTGTAAGACAGTATCGGAGAATGATGAAAAATATAAATATTGATGAAACAATTTTTCTGGAGGTACAGTTTCTGTGATTTGGACTAAACTGCAATGTGGACAGAAAACAAGATCTAATGGGTATTTTGATTCAGGTTTATTAAGTTCTTCTGCTGTAAGCAGAGCATTTGCAAGTGGCATTTTTCCGAGCGATAATATCGGCAAAAGATCGGCGCTTCCGCATATTCTACAAACTGGGTTCATTTTTTTTTATCTCCGAAAAAATCTTTATACCACTCAACTGTTTCGCGAATTCCAGATTCCAAATCAAACATGGGTTTCCATTTCAATAATTTACGGGCTTTTGACGCTGATAAATACTGGCTTTTAATTTCTCCTCTTGCATAATTCCTAATATCAGGTTCTATGTGTTCGCAGTTCATAATCTTCTGAATTATTTTTACTATTTCCATAACAGTTATTGGTTTTTCATTACTAAAGTTGAAAGCTTGTCCCTGAATTTCTTTGTCATCTAGTCTTTCGGCAACAAGGAGGTAAGCACTTACTACATCTTTCACATAGATATAATCTCTGACATATGTACCATCGCTACGGATGATGGGTCTTTCCCCCTTGATCAAGCTTCGGATAGTTCCAGGAACTATACGACTCCAATTTAGATCTCCTCCTCCATATACATTACCACACCGAGCAATTCCTATGGGAAGTCCATAGGTGTGAAAATAGGTATGTGCAATAAGGTCTGTGCAACTTTTTGAGACTTCATACGGATGCCGACCTTTGAGAGGCATATCTTCCGTGTAGGGTAGGTTGGATTGCTCGCCGTATGCTTTATCGCTGGAGGCAATAACTATGCGTTGAACTATATTCCTGTGAATCCGGCAGGCTTCAAGAAGGTTGTATGTGCCACGTATATTTGATTCGAAAGTCTGCAGGGGAAATCTATAAGCAACTTCCACAAGCGTTTGAGCCCCAAGATGAAACACGGTGTCTGGCTCATGTTCATTAATGGCCCGTTCAAGGGTCCAAAAATCTTCCAAATTCCCGTTCACAACGCTGATTTTATTTATAGTCCCGCTACGATAAAGCTCAGATTGCGGATCTATGTCTCTTACCAATGCTACAACATGAGAACCTTTCAAAACAAGTTCTTTTACTAACCAAGAACCTATAAGACCTGTGGCTCCGGTGACAAGTACTTTACGGTCTTTCCAGAAATCGTTCATTTGTCCCATATCTTCCACGGTGAATTACCACTTTCCCAGAGGCTTTGTAATAAGCGCATATCCCTTATGGTATCCATGCACTGCCAAAAGCCTTCATGTCGGTATGCAGCTAACTGTCCATCGTCTGCTAGTCTTTCAAGCACATGAGCTTCCAAGCTCGTGTTATCTCCTTTTATGTATTCAAATACTTTCGGCTCAAATACCATAAATCCTCCATTTATCCAACCTTCACCAATTTGAGGTTTTTCAATAAATTTAGCAACAATATCTCCATCAAACTCAATTCCTCCAAATCTAGATGGTGGTCGGACTGCAGTTATTGTAGCAATACGTCCGTGTTTCCGATGGAAACGAAGCAGTTCGTGTAAATTCACATCACTTACTCCATCACCGTAAGTAATCATGAAAGTCTCATTTTTCAACCATGATTCTAATCTCTTGACACGTCCTCCTGTAAGAGTATTTAATCCTGTGTCAATAAGATGAACTATCCATTTTTCCCGATCCTTATGATGCACTTGAACACTGCCTGTGGCAAGATCGATTGTCATATCGGAATTCAGATGATAGTAATCAAGGAAGTAGCGTTTAATAACTTCTCCCTTGTATCCAAGTGCGATGAAAAACTCATTGAACCCATAGTGGGAGTAGTATTTCATGATATGCCACAATATTGGTCTTCCTCCTATTTCAACCATAGGTTTGGGAATTCTATCTGTTTCCTCCGCCAGACGTGTCCCAAAACCTCCAGCAAGTATGACAACCTTCATGATAATTTTTCTATTCTCCAATCCAATTTTGGGCGAACAGGTCCAGGAATTGGTCCAGCATAATTATGTCTAATATCATCTAATGTTTCTTCTATCGGATCTTTAACACTTATTGATAAGGCATCTTTTTCGTAAAAACTAACATGGGTTCCTGAATGGGTGAAAGTTAGGGCCAGACCAATGAAGTAAATACCGTTGTTGAGAAAGTATCCGGGAATAACACACTCTGCTTCGTATATCCCGGGTTCTCTACCAGACGAGTTGATGAAATTACCTCCAGATGCTACGAAAACATATTCTCCGCGTCCATCAAAAAAGTGGAAATTCGGATAAGGTTCTCTTGGAACCTTTTCATGAAGCTCATATCGCATTTTCACTTTAAATGGCTGACGAATATCTATCTCGTAAACGGCGTTCCCATTCATGTCTTCTACGCGGGCTTCAAGTAGTGTTGCAAGATGGTCCCCTATTCTGCGGTTGACCTTTGTAAAATCTGCTATGTGAGGAGCATGGCGACCACGATTATAGTATTTGACTACCACTTCGGAAGCTGGACCATCAGCGACTATTTTCCCTTCTTCAAGTAGTATTGCTCTTGGACAGAGGGAAGTAATCATGCCCATGTTATGGCTTACAAATAAAACAGTTCTTCCTTCTTTTGAGACTTCCCCCATCTTTCCCAAGCATTTTTTCTGGAAGGCAGCATCTCCAACTGCCAGCACTTCATCAACAAGTAAGATATCAGGTTCAAGGTGAGCTGCGACCGAAAAAGCTAGGCGAATATACATCCCACTTGAATAAAATTTTACAGGTGTGTCTATAAACTTTTCAATCTCAGCAAAAGCTACAATTTCGTTAAATTTTTTATCGATTTCCTTTTTCTTCATTCCAAGGATGGCACCATTCAGATATATGTTCTCCCTCCCTGTCAGTTCTGGGTGAAATCCGGTTCCAACTTCAAGTAGGCTTCCAACACGGCCGTATACCTCGGCTCTTCCTTCGGTTGGTTTTGTGATACGAGAGAGGATTTTGAGAAGTGTTGATTTCCCCGCACCATTTCTCCCGATAATTCCAATAACTTCTCCCTGCTTTACCTCAAATGAAACATTTTTTAATGCCCAAATGTAGTTATCTTTAGATTTCTCGTTATTATCAGATTTTTTTAATGCTGAACGAATAATTCGGAAAGGACTAGATAGAACATCGCTCAAGGTGTCACGAAGATTTTTATAAGTTTTCCTTTCGCCAATGCGGTAAAGCTTGCTAAGATTTTCAACACGGATTGCAATGTCGCTCATTTTTCTTATGACCCCATTTCATCAGCAATTGTTTGTTCTTTGTAGTTGAACCAGATCATACCGCTGATAAACAGCAGTATAGCAATCAACGATGAAACAAGAATCATAGTGGATGGACCTTTGCCAATTCCAAATAATGCCCAGCGGAATCCTTCAACCACTCCAGTCATTGGATTGATTCCATACAGAATTTGCCATTTTTCAGGCACAATGGAGCTTGGATAAACTACAGGAGTCAAGAACAGCCATAGTTGATTGACAAAAGGTAGCACATATACTATATCTCTGTATTCCACAACAAGAGCAGATAACCAGAGTCCAACACCTAAAGCAGTTGCAATCAGGAGTAATATGAAAATTGGAAAAAATATGATATTTGCCGACGGAGGAAAACCGTAAGCAAGCATTAAAAATGCAAGTAAGACAGAGGCTATAAGGAAATCGACAACGGCTGCTAAAGTAGTTGCCAGAGGAGCTATGATTCTTGGAAAATAAACCTTAGTGATAAGCCTTTGATTCCTGAGTAGGCTGTTGGTAGAATCCGATAATGTTCTGGAGAATAATTGCCAAGGCAGGAGACCAGTATATGCAAAAAGAGCATATGGAATTCCTTCTGAGGGTATTTTGGCGAGTTTACCAAAGAACAGGGTAAAGACTATCATCATAACCAAAGGTTGTAGAACTGCCCAAGCTACACCAATCGTTGTCTGCTTATACCGTACTATAATATCCCTCCATGTTAAAAAATAAAGCAGTTCTCGATAATCCCAGATCTCACGTATGTTGATCCACCCTAATCCTTTTTTGGCACTGATGATAGTAATTTGTTTCTCTTGACGTTCCCAAGTATCATCTGTCTTTGAGAAATCATCCATATACTATCCTTATTAATTTAAATTTATTGAATTACTGACATTAAATATTACTTATTCCATCACTTAAAGTGAAAATGACAAAGATTTTTATGCTCTGTGGTTTATCACAGAAATGTTCAGATGTTTATGATTAAATATTCCCAGATAATTCATTTCCCTGCTAAACGAGCTGTTTAACAATTAACTGACTGAAATTCAATATTATTTTTATCTTGATTTTGGAAGCTCAAAAACATTAAAATAAATGCAATTTGGATTTAACATTGAAAAGTAATTTTGAACTGCTATGTCCAAAAACTCCTTTTTCAGGAAAACATCCTTGACTTAACACAAGCATATACCTTAATTCATCATACCAGAAAATAGGTTTATTATCCATACCTTAAACACCATCTCAGACCTTATGTTCTCAAACTTCATATTGCTCAAATACTCACCAAACCATTTCTTAAACACAGAGAAAAAATATTCTATCAGTAGTGTTCTTGGGCGGAGCAATTTTGAACTCGTTTTCTTAAATCTATTACTGCTGTATAAATTCTCCTTAAAAGATTCTTATATGACTAAAGATATTCAAGAAAGATCATTTAAGATTATCCAGCTAATCTTCTTTATTTTGGGCATTTCCGCCGTTATTATTTCCATATTGGCTGACTATTTTGGCTTGGGAAGAGGTGGTTTTGGCAGAAGTCAGCTGGTTTTATTACTTTTAGGGCTGATCTTTATTTTATTTGGTATAACCCTGTACTTTCGTATCTTTCAAATCTGGTTTCTCAAGTTAGTATATTCAAGACTTTTTCTTTCCTTTTTGTTGTTCCTGATTGTTTTCTTGATGCTGGAAATGGTCCTGAGATTTTCTAGAAAAGAGAAGTCAGATACTCCAGAGTCTCGTGAGTTCTTTTATCTATGGTATATGATGAAAGATTAGGAAATCTAATTCCTCCCTATGGTGGAGGTCATGATAGGAATGGATTTCGCAATGATTTTGTTCCTGATAAGGCTGATATTGTTGCAATCGGAGACTCGCAGACATATGGACTTAATGCAACTCGTGGGGATTCTTGGCCAAAGGCTCTCGAGAGAATTTCTGGTCTGAAAACCTATAATATGGGACTTGGTGGATATGGTCCAGTTCAATACAATGAACTTGTTGATGACGCTCTTAAACTCTCTCCAAAAATCATCGTGGTTGGACTTTATTTTGGAAATGATATTTATGACGCCTATAGAATGGTTTATACTAACCAAAGATATGCATCTTATAGAAATCCTAAAGCTGGTGATGAACTATTGGTAGATAATATTGCCCATGAATATCAAAAATTCGGATATGGTTTGAACTATACATGGAAAGATTGGTTGTTAAGTAATTCAGCTGTTTTTAGTTTTATAAATCACCGTATGGTTCATCTTTTTAAAAGATTTGGTTTAATTCCAGTTGATGAGTCTTTTCACCGAGCTAAGTTATGGGCGGAAACACATCCTGAATATGGACTTGTGTATGATGATGGAAATGTTCAGAGAGTATTTACACCAGCTTACCGCCTTTTGGCTTTGAATCTTAACGATCCTCGGATCGCTGAGGGGATGAGAATTACTAAAGATATGATGCTGAGAATGCAAGATAAAGTTAGGAGAAAAGGAGTTTTTCTGATTATCCTTTTAATTCCAACAAAGGAACTTGTGTATGTGGATGATGTCCCACCTGAACGTATGAATAAGAGCTTTAAGCTACTTGTTGAGATGGAAGAAAAAGCTCGTGAGCAAATAATACAGTTTTGCGATGAAAATGATATATATTGGATAGATGCATTGCCTGGTTTGAAAATCAATCGTCGCAAAAGTATTTACTTGACAAATGTAGATGGTCATCCAACATCTGAAGGATACTTCGTTATTGCAAAAATTGTATATGATAAACTTGTTGAACTTGGAATTATAGAGAAATAATTTTTTTTCCTCCACATATATTTACAAACTTACAATGGTGATCTATGGAAAACTATAGACATAACTTTTTGGAAAGTTATTTTTTGCGCTATAAAAATTTTAGCTTAAAATCATAGGGAGGTTTGAATATGGCAAAGGTTACATTATCTTTGATAAAGGCAGATGTTGGTTCGGTAGCTGGGCACACTACACCGCATCCGAGAATGTTTCAAGCAGTCAAAAGTGTTCTTGGTGGTGGAGTAAAATCTGGAATCATAAACGATTTTATGACTGCAAGATGTGGAGACGATATTTCACTGATAATGACACATGAGAAAGGTGAAAATAATCCATCAGTTCACAAATTAGCGTGGGACTCTTTTATGGAAGCAGCGGAGGAAGCAAAAAAAATGCACCTTTATGGAGCAGGGCAAGATCTTTTAGCAGAAGCATTTTCTGGAAATGTCAGGGGACTTGGACCAGGAGCTGCAGAAATGACATTTGAAGAGAGAAAATCTGAACCTGTGATAGCCCTACTTGCAGATAAAACAGAACCATCTGCTTTCAATCTACCTCTTTCAAGAATATTCGCTGACCCATTTACAACAACAGGTTTAATAATAGACAAAAGAATGCACGATGGTTTTATTTTTGAAGTCGTTGATGTCAAAGCTCACAAAAAGATTAGGATTTCAACTCCTGAAGGATTGCACGACCTTCTAGCTTTTATCGGGGATATAACAAGATATGCTATAAAAAGAATATGGTCAAAAGATAAATCAATAGGAATAGCTGCAACTGTATCAACAGAGAAACTCTCACTTATAGCAGGTAAATATGTCGGGAAGGATGATCCCGTTGCTCTTATAAGATCTCAATCTGGATTGCCAGCAGCTGGAGAAATACTTCAACCTTTTGCCTTCCCTGCAATGGTATCAGGATGGATGCGTGGTTCTCATTGGGGACCTTTCTACCCATCTTCTCAAGATGATTCAAATCCTACATTTTTCGATGGCCCCCCAAGAATAGTTGCCCTGGGTTTCCACATAAAAGACGGAGCAATACAAGGTTTAGAGGAAAAGTCTGAACCCGGAAACCATATCCCTGTAGACTACTTCAAAGATTCATCCTGGGATTATGTCAGAAGACAAGCCATGGAGTATGCAGTTTATATAAGAAGACATGGACCGTTTATGCCAGCGATACTACCACCAGAAGAACTCGAATATACCACACTTCCAGAGATACAGAAGAAACTTCAAGGCAACTGGGAAGAAGCTGATTGATCTTTGTTTAAGTTTTATTCTCTTTTTCTTTTGCAGAGTTATAGAAAGGTCTTTAAGGGAGCTATGAAATCTCAATGCAATGAAACATTCGATAAAATCGGAATATAGAATATTAGAGTTTATGCTTTAAGTTTAATGTGGAATATGTTTTGTTTTGTGGGTGTAATAAAGCTTTTTCTCCATACATGATTGAATGCAGAGGAATATAAGAGTGCTTTTTGTAGTTCTTGATCTGCTTTCAAATATCAAGAGCTGTTGCATATAGAGCATTTTTAATTATAAATTCTCTTCTCGGTTCAACTTTCTCCCCCATAAGAGTTTGGAATAATTCTTCAGCTTTCTGAGCATCCTTTACTGTGACCAACTTCAGAACACGTGTTGATGGATTAAGTGTTGTCATCCAGAGTTGTTCTGGTGTCATTTCCCCAAGACCTTTGAACCTCTGTATTGTTATCCCCTCTTTCCCTTTTTCTTCTATTTTCTCTAATTCATCACTGTTTTGTGATTTGATAATAGATTTTGCTAAATTCTCATCTTTCCCCAATTTTCTCAAGCCTCTTTTTACTATGTACTCTTTGAGTTCTGCATCATCTTTTATGTATATGTCCTGGTCCTTTTCCCTTACTCTATAAAGCGGTGGTTGAGCTATATAAATTTTACCAGCCTCGATAAGTGGAGACATATATCTCCAGAAGAAAGTCATGATCAGAGTTCTTATATGTGAGCCATCAATATCTGCATCAGATAGTATGATTATTTTACTATACCTTGAATTTTCTGGTTTGCATTCTTTTCCTATACCGCAGCCTATTGCAGATATTATTGCCTGTATCTCCTCATGCTTTAGCATTTTCAAAACAGAAGCCTTTTCAACATTCAAAATTTTACCCTTGAGCGGTAGTATGGCTTGAAACTTTCTGTCCCTGGCTTGTTTAGCGCTACCTCCTGCACTTTCTCCCTCAACTAAAAATAATTCAGTTTTATCTGGATCTCTTTCTTGGCAGTCTGATAGCTTTCCAGGAAGAACTATCTCATCTTTAGCTTTCTTCCTTACAAGTTCTTTTGCTTTCTTTTCCGCTTCTTTCTCAAGGTGTGTTTGCCAAACTCTTTTTATTATTGTCTCAACGATCTTTGGATTGTCTTCAAAGAACTTGGTAAGAATGTCGTAAGCCGTTGATTCAACAATATTTTTGACTTTTGTGTTTCCAAGTTTAGATTTGGTCTGTCCCTCAAACTGTGGGTCTGATATGAAAATAGAGATCGCACAGACAAGACCGTCTCTTATATCTTCTCCGGAAAAGCTTATATCTTTTTTCAGAACCTTTGGAGCAAATTGATTTAGTGCTTTTGTAAGAGCTGTTTTGAATCCAGTTTCATGTGTCCCGCCTTCAATGGTTCTTATGGTATTTACAAAAGAATAAAATATCTCCTCCGGCTCCTCTCTGTAAATCATTGCTGCCTCAAGTTTCACATCTTCTTTCTCCCCCTTGATCAGTATGGGTTTTCTGAATAGAACATTTGAGTTCGCAGATAGCTCCTTTACAAGACCTTCAAGACCTTCGTCAGATTGGAACACTTCTTTTTGGTCAGTTCTTTTATCTGTAAGGGTTATCTTAAGTTTAGGTATTAGGAACGATATCTCCTTTAGTCTGTTTTTTACCGTTTCATATGAGAATTCAACTGTCTCGAAAATCTGCGGATCGGGCTTAAATCTAACACGAGTTCCTGTCTCCTCTATTCCAGAATCTTTAAGTATCTTCATTTGTCCAAGCGGTTTACCCTTTGAAAACTTTTGGTAAGCTAATTTACCATCTCTCTTGACCCAGACTTCGAGTTTTTCTGAAAGAGCATTTACTACTGAAGCTCCAACACCATGAAGACCCCCTGATACTTTGTATATACCTTTTTCGAACTTACCTCCAGCGTGTAGTTTTGTGAAAACAACCTCAAGAGCTGGTGTCCCAGTTTCAGGATGAATATCTATTGGGACCCCTCTCCCATTATCTTCTACTTCACAAGAACCGTCTTCAAACAATCTGACATGAATTCTATCACAGTATCCTGCCATTGCTTCATCTACGGAGTTATCTACTATTTCCCAGATGAGATGGTGAAGACCTTGAGCCCCAGTGGATCCAATATACATTGCAGGCCTTTTCCTGACCGCTTCAAGATCCTTTAGAATTTTTATCTGCTCTGCTGTGTACTGGTTATCCTTATTATTGTTGGTTTTATTGTCTTTATCCTTCTCCTCTATTTCATCTATTTCCATCCATTCTTCTGTTTTTCCGTTTCCCATGGCTTTTATCTATTATTTACCAAATGTAAAAATAAAATAATGGCAATAAGTATATAAATATTAGGTATAATACTTTAAGTTATAAATTTTCATAGGTCAAAGTTTGTTTTTCAGTTTTTTAACCATTGCCGAATATTTGGATCAACTAATATTTTTTCAGGCTGATGAAAAAATTCATTAATTTAAATCAATTAAGCTTTACCATGATTGAACCGGATTATCTATTTTACTCTCTCCCCCGGAAAGCTTTTGGAGGAAGAAAGGATTATTTTACCGCTACAAGGAAAGTCGTTTTACCTGCAAGACATCTTACTAAATCTGTTCTTCTAAAACCGAAAGATTTGACATAGCTTTTTATTTCGCTTTCTTTCCATCTTTTTCCGGTGTAGCTTGTCAGAAGGTCAAGAATACTTTCTTCAATTGGACCTTTCGTTCCAGAATCATCGACTATTGATTCCCATATAACTGCATATCCTCCCGAGTTAAGTAGATTAAAAGACTTACCGAGAAATTCATTTCCGAATTCGTTTAAGGATCTCAAAGACAGTTTTTTAGTTAAAAATATAAGGTCGTAGCCTTTTTCTTCATCTCCCCATTTGTCCTCTGAAGGAACGCCTTTGTGCCCTTTTATGCTTGCTATGCTTGTTTGAGGAATTTTATATTTTAAGATGAGATTTGGAACAAGTTTTATCAAGTGGGGATAGCATCCTATGTTTATTTGAACATCTGGGAATGCTTTTTGAATATTTCTTGCAAAGGATATGCCCATAGAACCGACCATAATTCTCTTTATGTTTTCAAACTTGAATTTTCTCATAAGTTCTTTGGTTGCTGTGTGGAGAAAGGAATTCACGCTGTAAAGTAATTCTGCGTATTCTCCTTCAAGATTGTATATGTCAAGGTTTTCGGATGGTTTGCCTTCTTTTATTATTTTTGGAAGTTGACTGAGTCCCTTCATTTGAGCCCAAATGAAGCCTATATTATTGGGAAAACTCTTCACTCTATAGAATGATTTACCACTTTTTATTCTTTTTTCAGCTATACCAAAGTAGGCAAGTGCATCAAGTAAAGCCTCAAGACGATTCTCGTCTAATCCCAATTTTTCCTTTATTTCATCCCATGGTTTCCAGTTATCAAGAATTTTTAGGATTCCAAGCTCATTTGCTGCACCAATAGTGGAGAATCTTATCACATCTGAGTTAAAGTCGTAGAGTTTTTTATATGAGAAGTAGGATTCTAAGTTTTTCTTAAAATTTTTCGGGTTTTTTATAGCTATGTAGATTATTGGGAAAAAATCTTTTACCAATTTCCCAAGCAATCCTCCTTTTTCTGCTTGGGATTCTAAAAATCCCAGAATTTTCTTCTGTATCATTATCTTGGCTGTTGTTTTTGTTGTTTGTTATCGATTTCTCTTTGTCTTAATATCGTTTTTATTCTCGCTATTTCTTTTTTTAAAGCTCTTATTTTTGCAGGATTAGTTTTTCCTTCTATTTTTGTTAATGCTTTCCATCCAAAAATTTCTTTTTGCAGTTCCATTATTCTTTTCTGCAGCTCTTCGTTGCCAAGTTCCCTCAAGGTTTTCATAAGTTCTTCTCTTTTCCCCATGGTTTTTATATTTTATCAATTGTTTGTGAAGAATCATTTTTTGCATTTTATTTTTTCGCGTTTTATTTTGGGATTTTTATTTTTTTAATTTTGGCTTTTTGTTCAGCTGTGCGTTAATAATATTTATTTGCGCCTGTAGTTCAGAGGAAGAACGCCGGATTGCGGATCCGGAGGTCGTGGGTTCAAGTCCCACCAGGCGCATTCTATCTTCCCTTTGTTCTACATAATAACAGGTAAAGGTGGTGTTGGAAAATCTACTTGCTCAGTTCTTCTTGCAAATTACCTTTCTTCTAAAGGAAGTACAGTCCTTTATTACTGCACCGTTTCTCCAGTTTATAGATTTGTGGATCAAAAAGTCAAAATGTATTTTTTGGATGTAGAGACTGAAGCTCGCGAATATCTTAAGATCAAACTCCCATTTTTTCTTTGGTATCCTCTATCAAAATCTTCAATATTCCGTGTTTTTTCAAAACTTATTCCGGGTTTCTACGAACTGATAATTCTTGGTAAGATGTGGTATGACTTTTATACAAACAAATATGATTTTTACGTTTTTGATGCTCTTCCTACAGGACAAATTTTGTCTATGCTGAAGATACCAGAAGCTGGTTTGAAATCGGGAGCTGGAGGACTTGTAAAATCTGATTTTGAGAAAATGTATGAATTTGTCAAAAATGTAAAAATAGTCCTTGTTTCATTACCTGAACATGTTGTTCACGATGAGTCAGGAGAATTTGTAAAATCAGCGAGAGAATATAATCTGAATTTTGATACGGTCTTTTTAAACAAGTTTTACTATAACAACTTAGATGAAAAAGATCTTAAATGGTTAGAAACTATGCTTGTTGAAGGTAAATTGACGAGAAAGGAAAAGAAAGAAATGAAAGCTATTTTATCATTTGAAAGATTTTTTGCCTCAAATTCTCAGATGTTTTATAATTCTTTTTTGAGTTTTGGTTTGAATGTTTTAAAGATACCTTTCTCTTTTTCAGAGATGAACAAAGAATTTTTTGAGCAAGGATTCTCTCTTTTTAAGAACTTTCTGTGAAATTCCGTAAAGAAAAACAAATTTGAAAATAAAGAAACGCTCAAATATTTTGTAAAGTTTTAAGTTAAAATAAAAGGGAGGTACCATAAGATATGAGAACAAAAAAATTATTGTATTATTACAGTTTGCTTCTTGCGGTTGCTGGTCTTGTTTTTGTTTATTGTGAGAAGAAGCCAGAGAAGGAGCTTCAAGATGCTCAGAGCACATTGAATGAGCTTGAGGAGCTTGGGGCACCTCAGTATGCTCCAGATGAGTGGCAGTCTCTAAAATCAAAATTAGATGACGCTCGGGTGAGAATAGAAAGAAGAAAGTATAAGGAAGCCAGGGAAATACTTACCTCTATAATATCTGCAGCTCCTGCGGTAAAACAGAAGGTAGAAGAGAAGAAAGCAGAAGAACAACAGAAGGAACAACAAGAAGTTCCATCACCTGAAGCAGCTACAGAGCCTGCTCAACCATCTCAATGAAAAATAAAGGGCGAAGGGAAGCGAAATTTCTCATTCACCTTCGCCCCTTATTCTCTATCTATATTGAATATTTAATAATCAAACATAAAAGGTATAAATTAAAACTATATTAAAACTATGAGGAAAATTACTCGGATTGGCCTTATTGCTTTAGTCTTAGCTATAAGCTGTGGTAAGGATGATAAAACACAAAATTTAGATATGCCTTTTGAATTTATTGTGAATCCCGGAACAGACAAAGAGCAAAGGATAAACATAAAGAATCAAGAAGCTCCTTTAGGAAAGAAAATGTATATAAAATATAATGGTAAAAATAAAAATTGCTCGGATTGCCTATTTGAATGGAAAAAAGAAGATTTTGTTTTGGGGACCGGTTCAGGTCTTAATATCGTGTTCTGTTCCGTTGAGAAACAGAACATTATCTTTAGAGTTATAGGACCCGATGGAAATGAAATTGAAAATATTAGTATTGGAATATCTGTTTCACCCTCTGAAACTAGAAGAACTGATGAAATCCAAAGATCTTTAGATATCTTCAAGAATGATGTTATTGTTATAGGTGTAGATCGTTCTCAAGATAGAGAATCTCTCCAGAAGATATCATCTGCCTTGTTAGCTTTGCAGACATATGTGGATAAAGAAAATTCATGTGATGCGGAAGTTGTATATGCTTTGACTATCGGAAAAATAATATTGATACTTTCGGAGCTTCAAAACCTTGTTGTGGAATATTTTACCGGAACACTAAAGAAAGAAGACATACTACTGATATTAGACAAGGGAGTTAAACCAGCAAAGGCAGACCTTGAAGCTGTCTTAAACTCTGGTTCTCTCCCAAGGGATTTTTCTTTCAGGGTCAAGAACCTCCAAATCTACGTAATAAGAGATTTTCCAGAGACAGAAATCTCAGAAAAGCTATACATAAATTTAAGTGGAGAACACGATATAACTGATTTTTATTTCCTTATTTCATTTGTTGAATTTATTTCTGGTTTTTTTGATCTAGTGCTTTCTTATAATCTTGCTATTGATTTTCTTTTGGATATACCGCCCAAGGTTTCTCAGAAGATAAATCAGAATATTCCACTCAATCGTGCCCTTACTGAAGAATTTATAGGATACCTTATTTCAAATCCTGCTTTTCTTGGACTCTCTGTAGATGCTTACTATAGGCTAAAAGATGCCCAATCCTCTTTTTACAATGCTTTTAAAGCTCTACAGAGAATGTTTGATTCTCTCCGCGAGGAAACTGATGATCAGGCAGACGATATCATAAGGTATTGGGATTGCGGAAAAGATAAAGTTTGTCCAGGTGACAGAGAGGACGAATACGCAGATATAAATGGGAATGGCAAGAGAGATGATAATGAACCATATCTTGATCTCAATAGAAATGGTCAGTGGAATCCTGCCTATTCTCAACCAGATGAAGGTGAAGGAAATAAAAAATATGATATTGGAGAAATAATAGGGACAGAAAAGTTCAAATTTACTGGGAACGACGATGGAATATTTCTTAACCTTTCTGGGCAGGTTGGCAATGCAATATATCAGGCGATCTTTCAAAATAAAGTTTTTGATATAGTAGCACAAAATTTTATTGGGGGCATCCTTGACATAGGAAAGATCATAGGACAATCTAATGAAAGTTTGAGAGATTTATTATGTTCGCTTGGAATTTCTTTCCCAGAAGTGCGTATTTGGGAATTCTTTGTCTCTCCATCTTCTATGAGAGATATGCTTCCTCGTTGGGATCCAGAAAAGAAAAGTATTATAATCCAAAGAGATACAGAAGCTTTTCTGGATACAGGACTTGACCGAAAGTTTTCTTGGGATTATCCCGGATATCATCCTCTTTCTAATCCTGATCCAGAGAGAGATGATGTCGGTTTTTCTAATGAATCAGATGGATTTGATACGGACGATGATGGGAAATGTGCAAATGAAGAAGCCTATACTGCTTGGAAGAGAAAAAATAATGGCGAAGAACCTCGGGATCAGCGAGATTGTATTAATTTTATAAACTCGGGTATAGATAACTTTGATCTTGGAACAGAAGGGAATCTTCTTTTTGACTGGAAAGATAGAAATAATAACAAAGTTCCTGATAAAGGAGACATTACAGAGCCCTGGGATGATGACGGAGGAATTTTAAATGGTCAAGGAAGTGATTGTGGAGATGTTAAGGTTAGAGGGAATAACAAATTTGATGTTTGCGATTCAGATCATTACTGGCCAGATGGTAAGGTGGATCCTAAAAATTCTGTGGGACCTGGAGGTTTGATTTGTAGGACTGGAGTTTACGGGGGTGATGGGAACAATGAGGTTATAGATCTTCTCTATTTCCTTTTCCCTGACCCTACATTTTCTGGTGTTTTAAGGCTTTATAAGGGGGAGAGCGGAGTCGTTAAGAACAAGGAAGGAAAAGTTCTTACAGACAACGCTCTTTTGCACAGAACTATTTGGAAAGGGCTTGCAACCATTGGTATAGTGGAAAATTATCCGTATAGATGAAATTTTTGCTTAAACTTTCAGTTTTTTTGACTTATATATATTTTTTATAATGTTTTGTAGATCATTATCAGCAAGAGCGTTTCTGGTTTTCATTTTTGTATCTTCTTTTGTTCTGGCTTGTAGCGGGAATGAGAAGAACCAATCGCAAACCGGGTCATTATTTGTGAAATTATCTCCAAAAGAGGGAGTTTATCCCCAGTATTCTACATTTTATATTACTGTTGAGGTAAATAAGAATGCAGATTTGTGCTATACCATAAGGGAAAAGGATAATCCAAAACCTTGTGAAAGAGAATTTGTATTTAAAACTAAAGCAGAAGCAGGTAAGCCCTTGACAATCCCTGTTATTCCTGAATTCAATGAAGGTGCTACTTCTGGAGTATTTCCTTTGAAAATTTTTGCAAAATCAAAGGATAATGAGGAGGTTATAGTAGTTGCTAGGTATGAGATAATTCTTTCTCCATTTGTAAATATAACACCGCCGGGGGGATATTATCAGAAAGACATTACCGTTGCAATTGGATGTAATAAACCGTGTTATCTTTATTATTCTACAGATGGTTCTGAACCAAAGGACAAAGCTGAAGATGGATTTATACTAAATGTACAAAATGACATTGTTTTGCAGGTTTATGCAGAAGATAAATCTATAGGGATAAAGTCTGATTTGATAAAACAAGAATACTATATAGATAAAAATCCTCCAAATACAAATATTTTGGGAATTGAGAACTGTAGTTGCATATCTGGATGTGATAAAGAACCGAAAGAAGTCGTTAGGTGTAGCAAGGCGGTAACGGTTAGTCTTGTGACTGTTGATGATAAAGCTCCTCAGTCAGAGATTTTCTGGTCAGTTGATGGAGCTGATCCTCATGATGATGTTGCTTCGTTTGTAGAATCAGGTGGTAATACCTACAGAGCTAAAGATTCAGCAGATATACCTATAAGAGATCACACCATAATAAAATTTTTCTCAAAAGATATAGCTGGCAATAAGGAGCCTGTAAAAACTGTTATAGTCCTTATAGGTGATAAGCCATTTGCTTATTCGGTTCCACAGGGGGGAGTTTTCGGAAGAGACAGTATTCCGTTGAAGGTGAAAATATACTCAATACCGCAAGATGCTTTGATAAGCTATCAAGTTAGTTTCCCAGATGCATCCACAGATTTTTCAAATTCTTGTCAATCTCCATGTGAAATAACTCTTGATAGGGAAGGTAAAAATATTGTTCTTTTTAGAGCTTTCAAGGGCGGTCTTTATGATTCTCAAAGAAGGGCAGATTTCATAATAGACTTAAGTCCGCCACAGGTTTCTTTGGAACCTACTAGTTGTTTCTCTGACTCAGGTCCTATTTCCGGAACAATAAAATCAAACGAAGAAAAAGTTAAAGTTTTTTGGCTCATATGTGATAAAGAGATCCCGGGATGTTCTATGGAAACTTGTTCACCAACATCTCCTGATATTCTTTCGGGAACTGCTCCTGTTACCAACATAGTCATAGATATACCATCTTATGTATTTTATTGTGGTATAGATCTGGCGGGCAACAAAACAGATGTGAAAAAAGCCGATTGTGAAGTATCTGGAAGATATATAGAAACATTCATAAATCAGGATAACATGGATGAGTCTGAAACTGATGCATCATGGGGAGGAGGAAAACTTATTATAAAGAGAGATTCAGTTGTGGAGGAAGGGAGTGCAGATACCCAGGGGACAGGCACTGTTGATATAGATGTATATGGTAAGATAGCTGTGATAGTTGATCGGGGAGCAGGTGTCAAACTCATAGATTTGTCTTCTCCAGCTGCTCCAGGAATAATATCACAAATTCAGGATACCCAAGCAAGGTCAGCTAAGGTTTGGAATGATATAGTTTTTGTTCTTACTAACTCCGATCTTAACGCATACGATATTTCAAATCCTCGTTCTCCGAAAAAAATTGGTGGAGTTTCTCTTACTGAACTTTCTATTCCTCAAAATCAGGCTAACCAGATAAAGGTTTGGGGTAGATATGTTGTTGTCTCTGCTGGAAATCAGGTTTCTGTTTTGGTTCGCGTATCTCATAATCAAACGACGGCAACAAGGACTGTTTCCTTTCAAAGAATAGGAGGAATAAATGCATCTGGCGGTGGAGCAGCTTCCAATCAGATAGATATTTTTGGGAACATAGTCGCTGTTGCTGAAGGTTCAGGAGGTTTAAGATTAATTTCCATAGAAAGACCATCTACTCCGCAGGGTATTACATCACATTCAAGTTTCCTTTCATCTGGTGAAACTGCTTCTTCTGTCAAAATCTTCTTCCCTTATGTTGCTATTGGAACAAATAATGGAAATATCTATCTTATGAGTATATCTGAACCATCAAAGGTTAAAAATATTTCATCAATTCTACTTAGCTCTGGCATAATTATAAATCATATTGAGCATGTTGGAAGATTCCTTTTTGTTGCAGATAATCAAGGAATAAAAATAATAGATGTCGGGGATGTCTCCAATCCTTATGTGGTATATCAAAATAACAGAGGACCTTCTACTTATGTGTATCATTACGGTGATAGACTTCTTGTTGGTGATGGTAATTCTGGTCTTTTCGTTTTCAAAGTTTTTGAACCTTTTGCAAAACCTTATGAAACTTCTGTTTTTGATAATTCTGTCCGAAGAATTTCTCTTGATGGTATTGTCTCAGGTACAAGCAAATCAGATAAAATCACTCTTTTTGATTCATTAGATCCATTCAATCCCAAAGAGATAACATCAGTTCCTTCTTCAGATGCATATTCTTATCTTATCTGGGGTGATAAAATTCTGATTGGTGAGGGAGATAAACTTAATATATACAAACTTTTACCGTTCTCATCTGTTAATCTTCTGAAACAGCTTGATTTTGGATTGATAAAATCTGGAGTTAAGATAAGAGAAATTGTTTCATACGGTGATTATGCTATTGTGGCAGGAGAAAAATCTGTTTTTATGCTTCCCCTTTCTGATATCGCAAATCTTTCGGAGAGTTCTGTCTCAAAATATGATATACCCGCTTACGATATAGATATATCTGGTGATGTTTTGTATGTTTCAACAAGGGACTCAAAGGTTGTTGCTTTGAGGATAGGGGATGGAAATCTCTCTTTATTACTTGATAACCTCGTCTCCTCCTCCGTTTATGAGATAGCTTCTTTTGGAAAATATATATTCACTGCTCAAAGTATATCTGGGTTCATTTTATATGATGTGAGCCAAATAATTTTTGGGAGAATGGCACAGGTTGGAACACTTCAACTTCCACAGGTTTCTGGTGTTGAAAAATTTGGCTACCTTGCTCTTGTTTTCAGGGGAGATTATACATCTTTGGTTGATATCACATATATTGACAGATTAAGAGAAATTTGGTCCTCAAATGTAAAATCATCTTATGGAGATGTATTTGGTGGGCTTGCTGTAGTTAGTGATAATGACGGAAAAGCAAAGATCATAAGATTTGCAAGGGAAAAGTTTATGTATTTGCCAGAATCAAAGGCTAAATCGAAAAATCTTACTCAAGACCTGAATGTTTCTATAAAAGATGCTCAGCTTGTTGTCTCCTCATGCGAATCTCAATCTTTGAATTGTGATAGAGCTGGATGTTCAGTAAGGTTTGAGGTCTCAAACAACGGTGGAGCAACATGGATTGAAATACCTCCAAACTCCGGTTTCTTTCCATTTGGTTCTACTGGAAACTCTCTTATGTGGAGAGCAAAACTTTCTTCTGGTGATTCTTTAATAACCCCGGAGATATGCAAAATAGTTATAAATTACAGATTTGGAAAGTAAATTCCTGAGAATAATCTAAATACATATAAGGTTGAATCTTCTGTTAGAAAGTAAAGATTGTTGCCAGAGTTTTTGATCTTTCTGGCAAATGAATGTATTATGTATTCTCTTTTTATAGCAGGCTCTCCGTTTTCCTTGATAGAAACTAATACCAGTGAGTTTTTTCTCGGACCGAATATTCTTCCAACCTTTTCACCGAACTGGCCTATAAATAAAATGTTATTCTTATGTATCAGGGGATAAGATATGTCAATTAACCCTCTTATTGGTTTTAGAAATGTTTTCCCATTTTTTATTATTCCAAATCCTTTTTCGTATGTGAAAGCTATTTTTTCATCATCAAAATCAGCTCCTATTATTTTGTCTTTTGTTTCAAAATTAAATATTTGTTTAACTTTCAAAATATCATTTTCTGATGATATCTCAAATATAACGATTTTTTTTTGAGTTGAAATATAAAGCCTATCTCCGATTATTTCTGTGGAATTTATGAAATCTTTGTTTTCAAATTCAACCATTTTGTATCTTGTGCGAAGATCATCAGATATAGCAAATAGTTCATTCTCATACGGTACAAGTATTTGGTTTTTAAATTGAAGTATTTTAGGAGAAGATAGGCTAATAAGCTTTATTTCTCCGAATTTCTCTTCCTTAAGTTTTATACACTTTTGTTCAGATTCTGAAGTCAGGCATACATTACTTTTGAGATCAACCGAGTAAATTTTGTTTTTAAATTTTCTCGGAGGAGAAATGCATGGGAATGGTATATCTATCTTTTTCTCCACGCCAAATCTGCTTATTTCTATGATTTTGCTATCATCTGAACAGAAAAGAAAATTACTATTCTTGACGATTTCACTTATCGCATCGCTTCCTATAAGTATTTCTATTGGATTGAGAATTCTTTCTTTATCAAATAATAGTATTTTCCTATCTTTTATGAAGAAAAACTTCCCTTTATATTCTTCGGGTGTTTGAAATATTATATTATCTGCTTCTACGGGCCTTGTAAAGAATTCAAGATATAGGTTTGCTCCATATGTCTCATTTGAGGAAATAATGTTAAGTATGATAAAAAATAGTATTATATTTTTTACCATATCTTTAATTTTGATTTATTTTACTTTTCTCCGAGATTATCTGATTTATGACTTGCTTCGCTATAAGTATTTTTTTTGCTCTTTCTTGTGAAAGAAATTGCTCTACAAGGTACATACTGTCAAGTTCTGTTCTTATTTTCTGGATTATATCTGGTCTGTCTGCCGAACACTTTGCTAACTTAAAATAAGTTAATAGTGGTATTGTTGATATATACCCTTTTTTCCCTTCATTCTTTGTAGGATCAATTGGGATGAACAGTGATTTTATTTTTTCATAAGTTTCAACTGTTTCCTTGCAATCTTCTGTTGTGTTTATTTTCATAATCCCGGCTATTTTCCTTATATCCGTGGGAGATTTTTCATCATCAAGTATTTTTGAAAGTTCCTCTATAGCTTCCTGATTTTTTCCTGATTTGGAAAGCATCCAAGCTTTGTATATTCTGGGAATGTATCCTGATTTATCTTTTATAAGATCAAGAGCACTTTGTATTTGATTTATGTCATTAGATAGTGCGGTTATCGCTGAAGCCCTCTCAAAGTTTATAAAATCTTCAACTTTTTTCTGTTTTGATCTGCTTAACATTAAAGATATGATCAGAACTCCACCTAATGCAATAACTAAAACAGAAAGAATTTCTTTCCATCTATCAAATATAAAATCAAATAGATTTTCTCCTATTTCGTATATACTATCTTTCAGAAACTCTCTTTTTTTTCCCTTTGCTATTATAGGTTCGTATTCTTTTGTTTTTTTATCCATATGCTCCAAATTATTATTTGTTTATTATCTTTTAAATATTGCAAATTTTAGTATTTTCAAAGTCTAATTTTTGAACTTTACCTGATCAATGAAACTTACTGATAAAGTATTAGGTTTATCCATTATACTTTGCTACATGTCTTTGATAAGAAACACTTTGGAACAAATGGACAATACCTCCTTAAATACATCTATACAAATTTCCGGATATTATGCAAACAGTTTTGATTATTTCATCTTTCTTTCAATCTCTTGTATTCAGGACTGAAGTATTTACGGATTAAATAAGATTTATGGAACACGGATTTGTTTTGTTGGTTCAAATTGTAAAC
>Ga0209289_100329_pt1 | contig 26534 bp, 21 predicted proteins | sample GXS110809BmetaG_FD_184121 | JGI IMG/M metagenome (GOLD analysis project Ga0209289, IMG submission 184121) | Hot spring microbial communities from Gongxiaoshe hot spring, China to study Microbial Dark Matter (Phase II) - GXS 110809B (SPAdes)... ...
CCTCCGAGGGAGAGGGGCTGGGGGTGAGGGCGTCGCTATGAGCGCTTGAAGCCCTAAGAGAATCTTCTTCGGGCGCGGCAGGCCCGCGTGCTGGGCGAGCAGACTGTGAGGCCCATCGGCCCCAATGATCACTGAAGCTCTGAGGGACTGCCGAGCGCCGCCGGGGGTTTGAGTAATAAGCGTGCGCTCGCCCTTCTCGTAAGGGCCAAGCTCAACGGCACGCACCCCGGTTTGGACAGCGACGCCGACTTTTGCGGCGCGCTCGACCAAGCTCTGATCGAAGCGATCTCGGTCGATCACATAAGCCCTAACGCGGTCGCCGCCGAGCTCATAGACCGAGCCATCGGGAGAGTGTACCCGAACGCCCGTGATCTCTCGAACAATGATCGAATCTGAGACGCGGGCGAGCCGCCAGCCGCGAATACTTAAGAGCCCAGTGCACTGAATGGGACGCCCAATTTGAGTGTGCTCTTCGAGCAGGAGCACCTTTGCGCCGTGACGGGCGGCCACAGTTGCAGCGGTGGCCCCTGCCGGGCCTGCTCCGACGACGATCACGTCATAGTTTCTCATAAGCACGATTAAATTGCTATGAACTCGAAGATCGCTTTGAATGCTTTGTGCGTTTTTTCGGCTCTTGCAATCCCAAGCGCTGCCGCAGCAGCTGTCGCACCTCTTTTACGATTTTCACAGCTTCTTTGGCTTCCTCTATCGTCGGCTTCTCTCCAGGGTAACGCGGCATAACGCTATAAGCATTGAGCATTTGCAGCAATGGATGGAGCGATTGCAAGAGTGCATCTCGCCTTTGACAAAGTTGCAGTAACTTTAAAAGATCATGTGTCTTGGGAAAAGCCAGCCGCTCCCGCACGAGGAACGCCTTCAGATACTTTTCTGCACTTTGCTGCGCATGGAAACAGATACCACTAGCTAATTTCTTTCTCTGTCGGCTCAAAATCGGGACGATTTGAAAATCTTCTTCAGCTTTCTGGACCCACGCGCGTACGTCCTCGCGTTGCTCGCTCATAGAGAACTCGGCCCTGGCAAACCACCTCCTGCAAAAATGGATCAAACCAATTGCTGAGCCGCTTCGAAAACTCTTCCGGGGTCAATACGATCAGGTCCAACGGGTAACGGCGTGGTTCAAAATATCGCGAGACGAGACGATGGCGTTCTGCTAAACTCCTCTCGCGTGTTGAAAGCACAATCAATAAATCCAGATCGCTGTCAGCATGGGGCGTGCCGTAGACATGTGAGCCGAACACAATCACCTTTTCTGGTCTGAGCTCGCGCACAAGCTGACGTACAGCTGCTCTCAGCCATGCTGCAACGCCAGGGTCCATTTTGACAAACTGTCCCTTGTTTCTCTTCATCACCTAGGCATTATATCATCATCAAAAGCCTAGCGCATCACGAGCATCACGATCACACCCGCACCCTCGTCAAGCGATTCTAACGCCTTCCCAATTATTGCGCCTTCGCATCTCTGGGCATTCTCGCAGCGCATGGCATAGCCAGGCTTGGAAGCGCTCGTGAGCAGATCCCCAGGACGGATCGGGCCGTTCTCTGCTGTGGCTTTGACTGGGACACGGCCTACGAGCGCCAGCAAGACTTGCCCTTCAGATCGCCCGCGCGCGCCCAGGATCACCCCTGGTCGCGTCGAGATCACCCCGGCGACTAAGGGGCTATACGCCGATTGCGCCTTGCGATACTGTCTGGGATTGTAGGGATCGAGCTCGACGACATCGCCGGGCTCGACGGCTTCAGAGACTGAGATGTACTCCGCGACGTCGGCCCCGCCACCGATGAAGCTCCCGTCGGTGTAGACGTTCCCGGTAGTGCGCTCCACGCGAAAGAGCGCCGGCGTCCCCAGCACCATCTGCCAATTGACTTGGAGGTTGTCGCTCAGAATCTGCGAGTTGAACCCGATCTGGGTCGCATCGCTGGTGCTCACCTGGACGCCGACAGTAGCACTGCCGCCCTTGTCCAGCCCGCTGCAGTTGCCGCCGAAGATCACGTCTTGGTAGTTAAAGAGCACAGTGTTGGTGCTCTCAAAGAGCACGACCTGGAAGGTCACTGTCGCTGTCGAATCCGAGTTGCAGCTATAGTGTCCCACGTTGCGCCACTCTATTACTAACTCGCGATTGGGAGCCGCTCCCACTACTTCCCAGAAGACGTTCTGGGTTGAGCCAGTGCCCCCAGGTCCTGGGTAAAGGTCGTCCCAGAAGGGCGCTACAAGGGTCGTGAACGACGAATAGGGCAGCTGCTGGTTGTTATACTGAAGACCAGTGTTGTTGGTAAAGCTTATCAAACCGTTGGCGTTGACGTATACGGTGCTGTAGCTGCTTGAGCCAAACTGCACGGAAAATCCCGGGGTAACCGTAGCCCAGGTGTCATCACCGAGATTGAGATTCGTCCCGGTGATGGTGCGCCAGCCAGGGGTGGCTGTGGTGCAGCTATAGCTCCCTTGGACGCCGCCCACTTGGACGGTGCGGGTCTCACCGTTGGAGAAATTGAGCGTGAACGTTCCAATAGTGCAGATGTCAGCGGGTCCTGTCCAGATCGCTGAATAGATGCCGTCCCCCGCGTAGATGTCCCCCGAAGTTGCTTCTTGGCCGTCGTCAAGCAGATTGAGCACTGTCCCGCCAGGGGTGATCGTCACGCTGATGGGGCCGGCGGGGTTCTCGCAGTTGACCCAATAGACGGCGATGAGCATGGGCCAGCTCGCGGTATCAAATGGGCGCCAGACCCCAAAGAACGGCACGTTACTGCACGTGAGCGCGTTGTACGCGTTGATACGCCGGTCGCTGATCGTGATGTTCTGCATCCCCGAGGTCACATCCCCGCTCGCTAAGATGCGATTGCGGATCTGGTACCAATTGAATGACGGGAACTGGGCTTTGATCAGGGCGGCCAAGCCCGTCACATGCGGCGTGGCCATGGACGTCCCGCTATAGGTGCTGTAGGTGTTACCCGGCGTCGTGCTCAAGATGCTTGCTCCCGGAGCGCCGACGTGCACGGTGTAGCGCCCATAGTTGGAGAAGCTCGCCCGTGCGTCGGTGTGAGTCGTCGCTGCAATAGCGAGCACGTTGGGCAAGAAGTAGCTGGCGGGCAAGGAGAGCGCCGTATCGTTATTGGCGTTGGAGTTGCCGGCAGCAGCGATAAAGAGAATGCCCGCATTCATATGGGCCTTGATCGCATCATAGAGGGCCTGGGAGAAGCCGCCGCCGCCCCAGGAGTTATTGGTCGCGATGACGTCATTGGCGGGGTTGCCCGTCTGTTTCAGCGCCAGAATGTACTGCAAGCACTCGATAGCGTCTGAGGTGTACCCAGAGCCAGAGTCGTTTAGGAACTTACAGTGCCCGATCTTGACGTTCCAGTTGACGCCCACGACGCCGACGGTGTTATTTCCGATGGCCCCGATGGTGCCGCTGACGTGCGTGCCGTGGCCGTCGCCGTCGAAGGGATTGGTGTCATTATAAGCCGTATCGATGCCGTAGATATCGTCGACGTAGCCGTTGTTATCGTCGTCGATGTTGTTGCCGGGGATCTCACCGGGATTTCGCCATAGATTCGCGTTCAGGTCGGGATGGTTATAATCAACGCCGGTGTCGATGACGAAGACCACGACGCTGGAGCTGCCCGTCGAGATATCCCAGGCTTCGATGGCGTCGATGTCAGCGTCTGGAGTGCCGCCGGTCTGCCCCGTGTTGTGCAGCCCCCACAGCTGATTGAACATGGGATCGTCGGGAGTTAACTGAACGTTCTGATCTTTTTTGTGAATGTAGTTCGGCTCAGCGTAGAGGACGTTGGGGTTGCTCTTGTAGCGCGCGATCGCTTCAGGAACGCTGAGGCTGGGTGGCAGCTTCACGCGCTGCAGATTGTTCACGATCGTGAACTCCTGCAGCACCTGAGCGCCAATCGAAGCATTGATCTGATTGATTACGGATCTAGAGGTATCGTGCTTGAAGCGTACGAGCAGCTCGTCCCTGACGTACTCATGAGGGATGGGCTCCTTCTGGCCCTGGACGACCCACCCTCCCAAAGCTACAAAGAGCAAGAGTAGTCCAAGAAGGACTCTCTTGGCAAGACGCATGATGACCTCCTTAGTTTTTTGAAAATCCTCTCGCTTCAAAAGCAGTGAGCGAGAGAACTCGTTAGCGCAGGACGACCTGAATTTCGATCAGTCCAGTGCCCTCGCTCAGAGGCTCCAGCGCCTTGCCGATGACCGCGCCGATGCACTGAGATGCCTCGGGGCACTTCATGGCGTAGCCCGGAATGGGCGAGCTCACCAAGAGATCGCCGACTTGGATCGCCCCGAACTTCGCTGTGGCTTTGACGGGCACGCGCCCCGCGAGCGCCAAGATCGGCCGAGTATCCGTGCCCATAGCGTCGGTGTTGCCCAACACGACTCCCGGGGCGGTCGAGATCACTCCGGCGACGCGGGTACTTACAGCTTCGCGGGCCTTGCGGAACTTCCCCGGATTATCGGGGTCGATCTCGACGACGTCGCCTGGTTCTAAGTGTTCAGAAGCGTCGATGCGCTCGGCGACGTCGGCGCCGCCGCCCTGGAAGCTCCCATCGGCATAGACGTTCCCCGTGGTGCGCTCGACGCGGAAGATCAAGTTCTGTCCGCCCTGGGTGTTATAGATTTCGAGTGCATTTTGTCCATCGGAGCTATCGATGCGCAGGGCGGGCTGATTGGCGGTGTTGGAGATATGGACCTTGGCACTGGGGCTTATTGTCTCAATCCCTACCGTTGAGTTAAGAAAAGCCACTACTCCACTACCGGTGATGCGTAAGCGTTCCGTGCTCGGCCCGGTAAAGACTCGGAACATGGTACTAGCTGTACCTCCAATAAACCCTATGTAATTGAACTGACTGGTGCCTAGCACTCGACCTATTGTCTGTCCATCATTGAGGAAGCGCAGCTCTCCAGCGCCAAAGCCTGTGTCATGCCCATCGAGATTAATTAACGCATTTTGAGATGCATTTCGCACATATATAGGGCTGCTAGGTGTCTCCGTTCCTACCCCCAAATTCCCTTGGATCGTGAAGTTCCCCGGGACATCCCATTGAACCTGTAATCTGGGATTACCTGTCGCTAGATCCCCAACGGTGATCCCGCTCAGCGGCGGCGCAGCTACCCCCTTGCCCCGCAGCACCGCAAGCTTCCCCAGCTTCTTCGTCACATTCCCGAAGGAGTCCTTCGCCGTCACCGTGTAGATGTAAACCCCGTTTGCTACGGGCTGCCCTTGAGTGTTAAGGAGCTTCCAATCAAGAGCATTGCTCAAGACCGGCCCGGAATCGAAGACCTTCTGGCCAGAGAGCGATAACACTTCCACCCGCAGCTCCTTGACTGTGCCTTGGGCAGAGAAGCGCACCGCGTCGCTGTAAGCAACCACGGAGAGAGAGAGCGACTGAGCCCACACGCCCAGACCTACCATCAACGCAACTGCCAACCCGACGAAGAGACCTCGGGAAACCTGCCGACGCATCATCACGATGCTTCGCCTCCTTCTTCTTTTGAAGTCATGAGAGAGACAAAGAGATTATACACCATCTCTCTTCACTTTGTCTAGAGTCTGAAATCACGAACACGGAAGGCATGCAGGAGCACGGAAGACACAGGATCATGACTTTTCAGCGTCCTTCGTAGCCTTCAGTGCTTCCTGATGATACTCTACCTTGCCCATGCTGATTGCATATGCTATGATACAAGCACCGCTGACACAAGGAGGCGCAGCGCCTTGGACGAATACGAGCTCGATCTTCGGGATTATCTGAAGGTCATCTGGGAGAAGAAGTGGCTCATTCTAGGGGTCTTCATCGTCGCTGTTGTCTTAACAACACTGCTCTCGTTTCGCCTACCCAATGAATACGAAGCGCGGGCGCTGCTGCGCTTGCGCCCTGTGCCCACTATAGATGGGCTTCAGCTGAAGCTCCCCTCACTCCAGCAGGTCGCTACTATTGTGCAGTCTGACGAGATTCTGCTCCAAGCAGCCCAAGAGCTTCAGCCCCGCTACCCCGAATTCCAGCACGCTACACCCCTCGAAGTCCAACAATGGCTCAAGCGTAATCTGAAAGCTTCTGTTGTTGAAAAGTCGGATTTGCTCGAGGTGCGCCTCCCCGGTGATTTGCCCCCTGAAAGAATGCGCGAGACGCTCAGTCTTGTTATCGCGCTGACAGAGTCTAAGCTGCAAAGCGATCTTCAATCAAATATAGAGCTCGAGCTGACGCGCATAAGCACTACAGAAAAAGCTGTCCAAGAGCAGCTCGACGCTGTGAATGCTCAATTACAGAGCGAGATCGCTCAACGCAAAGAGATACTAACAGCTCAGAGATCAGAACTGCTAGCGCGCATGGACGAGATCCGCAAGAATCCCCAATTCTTACGGCTAGCTGCCGGCGAGCAGAACGCGACCCTGCAGGGAATTATGCTCAAGCGCGAGTTCGAAGCCTTAAATGTCCGCGCTCAGAACCTAGAGAGCGAACTACAAAAGCTCGATTCGCGCGGGCGCGAGCTCTTCCCAGAATTCCATAGTCGCTTGCAGTCGCTGGAGAACGAACGCACGCAGCTTCAGCTTCTCGAGGGCAAAGTCCAGCAGGTCTTTGCCAAAACCCCAGAGACGATAGACATCGTGAGCGCGCCGTTTGTGCCGGAGCAGCCTATCGGGCCACGACGCACTCTAAATGTACTTATTGCTGGAGTGCTGGGGCTGTTTGGCGGCACGCTCTTGGCGTTCTTCGTGAATTATCTTCGCCAACCAGAACAAGAAACGCAACAATGAGCCATCTTGACCTGCTAGAGAAGATTCGCTCTCGACGCGCCGTGATCGTGGTCATGGGCTTGGGGTATGTGGGCCTGCCCTTGGCTGTTGAGAAAGCGAAAGCTGGGTTCACAGTCATTGGCATCGAGCGCAACCCCGAGCGCGTGCAGAAAGTCAATCGCGGGGAGAGCTATATCCCCGACGTGCTCGAAACAGACTTACAAGACGTTGTGCAGTCGGGAAAACTTCGCGCCGTGCAAGGCCCGCCCGACTACTCCCCCGTCGCCCAAGCCGATGTCATCACGCTCTGCCTCCCCACCCCTTTGGGCAAGAACAAGCAGCCCGATACAAGCTATATCGAGTACGTCACCGATCAATCGCTACCATATCTAAGAAAGTATCAACTGATGGTGCTGGAGAGCACGACCTACCCAGGCACGACTGAAGAAATACTGCTACCCAAGATCGAAAGCCGGGGCTTTAAAGTCGGCGAAGACTTCTTTCTCGCGTTCTCGCCGGAGCGCGTCGACCCCGGCAACCGCCAGTTCAAAGTCAAAAACACACCCAAAGTCGTGGGCGGCGTCACCCCGCGCTGCACCGAGATCGCCAAGACCCTCTATGAGACGATCATCCAAGAGAAAGTTTTCACTGTCTCTTCTCCCCGCGTCGCGGAGATGACGAAACTTCTAGAGAACAGCTTTCGCATCGTGAACGTCTCGTTGGTCAACGAATTAGCTATGCTCTGCGACAAGATGGGCATTGATATCTGGGAAGTCATTGAAGCTGCGAGCACCAAGCCCTTCGGGTTTATGCCCTTCTATCCTGGCCCGGGGATAGGCGGGCACTGTTTGGACGGCTCTGAGTACATCTTTATCAAAGAAGGGAACCGGATTCAAGCAGTGACACTCGCCGAATTGTTTGCCCGCTATGAAGCCGGCGATCAAGATGGGCTGCTCTTCCTTAACAATGGGATACAAGCGCTGACTTGGGACCCTCAGCAGCAACGAAGCCTCTGGCAGCCAATCACGGTTCTCTCGCGCCGACGCTATCTGGGGCCTCGGATCCGTATCAAGACGCAACTCGGCAGAACCCTTACCGTGACAGATAAGCACCCCATGCTGGTACGCCACGGCAACGGGTGGGCAATCAAGCCCGCTTGCCACCTCCAAGTCGGCGATGAATTGCCGTTCGTCACTGCTTACCCTCAAGACCTGGCGCCCAAGACTATTGATTTGATCGAGGAACTCCAGCACCCTTCTCATAAAGCACTCTTTTCAGATGTACGGGTGAAGCCAGAGGAAAGACCTCTCAGCGAATACAAGGACCTACTCCATCGTGAGTTGCGCAAACTCGGTGTCCCCTACGAAACCAGATATGAGTATATTCGCTGTAACTATTTACCTCTCTCGCTTTACCTTCACGTGGAGGCGAATCTGGCCCTGCCCCGGACAGGTCTGCGCCTCTACACCGGCCACGGGAGGATTACTCTTATCCCAGCAATTATCACTCTGACCCCGGATTTCTTGCGATTGCTCGGGTACTACGTGGCTGAAGGATGCTTAACTACTGATAAATCTGATCGTGTTCGGTTCACCTTCCACTGCCGGGAAACAGAGCTGATAGAGGACCTGATTTCTATATTGAAGCGACTCGGCATTAGGTACTCTATCTATGACGATAAGCGCTGGAAAGCCCGCCACGTAAAGGTCTCCTCACGCATCTTTGGATGGCTCTTAACGGATGTCCTTGGCTGTGGATGCAACTCGTATTCTGCTCGAATCCCTGCTCTTGTCTTCCATCTCGATGCCCCACTTATGCGCGCTTTTTTGAGCGGGCTCCTGCGCGGTGATGGATGGGTCGAGCACCAAGGCCATAGCATTAGGATCGGGTTTGGCACATGCAACAGAACTCTGGCTGAGGAAGTATGTCTCTTGCTGCAAAAGCTAGGAATTGTTCCCGCTCGCAACGTACAAAACGCGAAACGCCAGACAAAACCTCTCCAAGTTATCAAGGTCTTCGGAGCTGACCAAGTTGCACAGCTCCTTGACCTTCTCTCTCCCACGAAACGGAAGAAACTCAAGGCAGCTCTCTCCCACAGGGCAAAGGCGATCCATCACTATCACTTTGCAAAATTTCAAGAGCATTTCACCGTGAAGTTAACCCACATTGAACCGCAGCCAAACAACCACCAACCCGTCTACAGCATGGAGGTAGCGGGAACTCACACATTCGCGACATCCGGGGGCATGATCGTCCATAACTGCATACCCCTCGATCCGTTCTATCTTGAATGGAAAGCCAAAGAGTATGACTTCGCCACGCGCTTCATCGAGCTTGCCGGCGAGATCAATGATTCTATGCCCGAATATGTCGTCGCCCGCGCCGCTGAAATTCTCAACGCTCACAAGAAGTGTCTCAACGGTGCTCGTGTGCTCCTCTTGGGAATAGCGTACAAGAAAGACGTGGATGACCTGCGCGAATCTCCGGCGCTCAAGGTCGCGCAACGCTTGCTCAAGTGGGGCGCTCATATTGCATATCACGACCCGTATATTCCAAGCTGCCGCATCGCAGATAAAGAGTATTCTTCAGTCCCGTTGACCCCGCAAACGCTGAAAGAATTCGATCTCGTCATCGTCACGACCGATCACTCGAACGTTGACTATAAATTAGTCGTTCAGCACGCATCGCTTATCTATGACACGCGCAACGCGCTGAAGGGCTTTACAGCGCCGCATATCTTTCGCTTGGGCGCTCCCAATCGCTATGAGAGGTCACGATAAGCTTGCCGTCGTCGGCGTGGGCAACTGGGGAAAGAATCTCCTGAGAAACTTCTGCGCTCTGCTGGGCGAAGAGCGCGTCATCGCCTGCGACACCGACTCCAAACGCCTCCAAGAGCTCCGCGCTCAATACTCCAAGCTCCAGACAGCCTCAGACTTTTCGGCGCTCTTGGAGAACGAGCTCATTGGTGCTCTGGTCATCGCGACACCGGTGGTCACACACTATGAGCTTGCCCGCCAAGCCTTACTTGCGGGCAGACACGTCTTCGTCGAAAAGCCCATCGCCCTACGCTCTGTCGAAGCCCGAGAACTCATTGATCTCGCCGAGAAAAAAAAGTGCGTGCTCATGGTGGATCACTTATTAGAGTATCACCCCGCCATCGAGCAGCTGAAAAAGATCGTTCAGAACAGCGATCTCGGCGACATCTTCTGTCTCTATAGCCAACGCTTGAATTTGGGTGTCATTCGCACCGAAGAGAACGTGCTGTGGAGCCTCACGCCACACGACATCTCGGTCATGCTCTATCTGTTAGAGAGAGAACCCGTGCGCGTTCAAGCGCATGGAGCAAGCTACTTGCAAAAAGATATTCACGATATGGTCTTCATCACACTCGAATTCCCAAAGAAAATTCTGGGGCACATTCACGCGAGCTGGCTCGATCCGCAAAAGATCCGCAAGCTCGTCGTCATCGGGAGCAAAAAGATGGCTGTCTTCGACGATACCAGTTCTACCAAGCTCACGGTGTTCAACAAATACGCTGCTCGATCCGAGGGGCGCTTCCTCCCGCGCGACGAGGGCGCATCTATAATCTCCGTTGAGAATCGCGAACCGTTGCAGGTCGCGTGCGAGCATTTTTTACGCTGTATCGAGCGCGGGGAGCGCCCGCGCTCCGACGGCCACGACGGCCTCAGAGTGCTACGCGTCTTAGAAGCCGCACAAAGATCGCTCGACTCCCAAGGGATGGCTCTAGAGCTATGAGCGAGAAATACTTCGTGCACGAGTCGTCCTATATTGACGAGAACGTGCAGATCGGAGAAGGCACCAAGATTTGGCACTTCTGTCATATCATGAGCGGGGCACGGATTGGGAAGAACTGTACTATCGGGCAGAACGTCTTCATCGGGCGCGATGTCGTGATCGGCGACGGATGCAAGATTCAAAACAACGTCTCGGTCTACGAGGGCGTGACCTTAGAGGAGAACGTCTTCTGCGGGCCATCTATGGTCTTCACTAACGATCCCAACCCCCGCGCAGCTTTTCCCAAAGGGCGCGAGCGTTTTGTCAAGACTTTAGTGAAGCGCGGCTGCTCTATCGGGGCCAACGCGACTATTGTCTGCGGGGTTACCCTTGGGGAGTATTCGTTCATCGGCGCTGGGGCAGTTGTCACCAAGGACGTGCCGCCGTATGCGATCGTCTATGGCGTCCCGGCACAGATTCGCGGCTGGATCTGCGAGTGCGGCGAGAAACTGAGCTTTAAAGAAGGGGTCGCCCAGTGCCACTGCGGGCGCCGCTATCATCAAGAGAACAAGGAGCGCATCGTCAGACTATGAACATTCCTATTCTCGACCTGAAACGACAATATCAGTCTATTAAATCTGAGATTGACAGCGCCATCGCGCGTGTGATCGAGTCTGGGCAGTTTATCTTAGGGCCAGAGGTCGAAGCCTTCGAGCGCGCGGTCGCCCAGTATTTAGGAGTCAAGCATGCTATCGGCGTCGCCAGCGGCACTGACGCCTTATGGCTTGCGCTCAAAGCTGCTAATATCGGCCCCGGTGACAGAGTTATCGTCCCCAGCTTTACGTTCTTCGCGACAGCAGGGGCTGTCTGCAACGTCGGCGCGACGCCCATCTTCGCCGACATTGACCCACAGACGTTCAATATTGACCCAGACTCTGTGCGAAATTTGCTCGAATCAAACGCACAGATTCGAGAGAAAACTAAAGCGATTATCCCCGTTCATCTCTACGGCCAGCCTGCCGAGATGGACGAGATCTTAGAACTTGCGCAACGCTATGAACTGACGGTTATTGAAGACGCAGCCCAGGCCATCGGCGCACGATACAAAGATCGCACCGTAGGAACGTTGGGGCATCTTGGGTGCTTCAGCTTCTTTCCTACAAAAAATCTAGGCGCTTATGGCGACGGCGGCTTAGTCGTTACCAACGACGACGCGCTCGCCGAGCGCGTGCGTATGCTCAGGGTACACGGTTCTAAGCCCAAATATTATCATCATATCGTGGGCACGAACTCTCGGTTAGACGCGCTCCAAGCAGCAATTCTGAGAGTCAAGCTTGCGCATCTGGACGAATGGACCCGCGCCCGACAGCACATCGCCGCTCAGTACGATACAGCGTTCTCTCAGCTCAAGGGTCTGACTGTGCCGTACAGAGCTCCTGAGAGAACGCATATCTATCATCAATACACGATTCGGGTCTTGGGGGGGCGGCGCGACGCGCTCCAGAAATTCCTCAAAGAGCACGGCATTAGCACAGAGATTTACTATCCCTTGCCGTTGCATCTGCAGCCGTGCTTTGCGCACTTGGGGTACAGAGAGGGGCAGCTGCCAGAGAGCGAGCGGGCGAGCCGTGAAGTCTTGTCCCTGCCGATATTCCCGGAGTTAACAATGGAAGAGCAAGAACGAGTCATCAAAGCAATCCAGAAATTTCTCAGCTAGCTTATGAAACTCGTTAACATCGTGGGCGCGCGGCCGCAGTTCATTAAAGTCGGCCCCATACTTCGAGCGATTGAGAAGCACAATCACGAGCATCCCCAACACGTTATTCAAGAGATCCTCGTGCACACTGGCCAGCACTATGACTACACGATGTCCCGCGTCTTCTTCGAAGAGCTTCAGCTCAAGGAGCCAGACTATCATCTGGGGGTTGGCTCCGGCACTCATGCTTATCAAACAGGCGAGATGCTCAAGCGCATCGAAGAGGTGCTGCTCAAAGAGAAACCCGATCTCGTGATGGTCTACGGGGACACGAACTCGACGCTCGCGGGTGCTCTTGCGGCAGCGAAGCTGCACATCCCCGTCGCGCACGTCGAGGCCGGCTTGCGCAGCTTCAACAGAAAGATGCCCGAAGAGCTTAACAGAGTGCTGACTGATCACGTCTCAAGCTTGCTCTTCTGCCCCACAGAAACCGCCGTGAAGAACCTCGAGCGCGAAGGGATTACAGAGGGTGTTCATCTCGTGGGCGACGTGATGTACGATTCCGTGCTCTATAACGTTCAACTTGCTGAGAAACGTTCTCAGATTTTAGAGCGATTGCACCTTCAGCCGAAGGGCTATGCACTGGCGACGGTGCATCGCGCTGAGAATACTGACGACCCTGAGCGCTTGCGCTCTATTTTTGAGGCATTGGAGACAATCGCTGCGGACGGCTTGCCGGTCGTCGTGCCGTTGCACCCGCGGACACGCAAGCAGCTCAGCTCCCTTAATCTCCTGGTGAAGCATGTGCAGATGATCGAACCCGTCTCGTATTTAGAGATGCTCCTATTAGAGAAGTTTGCTAAAATTATTCTTACGGATTCTGGCGGGGTGCAGAAGGAGGCGTTCTTCTTCAAAGTGCCCTGCGTGACGTTGAGAGAGGAGACAGAGTGGGTAGAGACAGTCGAAGCAGGGTGGAACGTGCTCGTGGGATGTAACTCTGCGCGCATCGTGAGGGCAGTGAAGACGGTGCGCTCGCCCTCAGAGAGCGCAGCCCCCTACGGCGATGGCCGCGCGGCAGAGAAGATCGTGAATTTGACGGCATGGATTCCGTCTTCTGAGGATGTATGAAGCCGCTGCGCCTAAATGCCCATAACCACTGACACAAACTGCGCACTCCCCAACGACCTGTGCCGTAGCAGTTAGAATCTTTATTGTTGCTCCTAATACTAGACAGCTCTATAGCTGACTCGTCTCCAAAAGGGCGACAACTTTAACAGAGCCATGTGTTGGCGGAGCTGACCTGCTGGGGTAAGCAACTTTTGGGGCCTCATATGAGCTAGGGGGAGGCTCGGGCTCAAAGGGGATGGAGCCTGATGCAGACGGTCACAGAGGTGAGAGGCTGGGTGGCCGGGCTGTGGAGATTGATTCTGCAGGAGTGCCCGTTGCTCTCTCAAAAGCCAATGAAAGTCGTCCTCACTTGCTTAATCAATTTCTGACTGCTATAATTTTCAATAAAAGCGATGTTAGGAGGTTAGCATGGAAAAGAGAATGGGTGGTCTGTGTATACCTATTGTTGTGGTCATTGTAGGGGCTCTTTTGGGATACTCAGAAAACGTTTTTGCTCAACCTAGCATGCCTTCAGGATTAGTTGCTTTAGGAGAAGATGGGCAAGTCACCCTCTATTGGACCCCCAACCCAGAACCTAATATCTGGTATTACCGTATCTACATTAGCCTCTCTGCTCAAGGTCCTTTCAGTTGGCACTCCAGTGTTTTCCACCCTCAGACAACTTTTATTAAAAGAGGCCTGTTCAATGGTGTGACTTATTACTTTAAGCTCAGTGCTGTCAATACTGCTGGGGAAGAAAGCCCTCTGACTGCCCCTGTCAGTGCCACACCTCAAGCTCCTATGGCCAATTATGAGTTGACAGCTATTCCTGATGATGGCAAAGTCCGATTACAGTGGGATTCTGTCCCAGGAGCCTCAGAGTATTATCTCTATATGAGTACGGATCCGTCAGGTCCTTATACACTACTAGCTAGTTTATCCTGGAAGGAGCTCGCATATACTGTTAACAGTCTATATAATCATAGACAATACTATTTTCGTTTATATGCTGCTTTTAATCCTATAGCGCTAGAATTTCATGATAAAAAGTTTATAAACGAAGCAATGGCGGTCCCCAGTGATCGCCTAGGATTTGCGGAGACAGCGTCTTCCTATATTGTCCAATATTACGTGAATGGAAAACCTGTGCGCTATCACTTCCATAAGCTCACTGCTGAAGATATCAATGGGAACTATTCACAATTTGCCTATCATATCAGTTTTGACAATATACCGGTCACTGCTACGCCCTACGCAGGCGGGAAGGGTGGGCTTATATTGATAACTCTAGCTAATAACGGGGGTTTCACAGACACACCACAATTTTCGGCTATGCTTGAAAGCTTTATACCAGGACAATCTCTAGTGCTCAGATATATCAGCACAGAATCTAAGAATAATATTCCCGCTGGAGATGCCGAAGTCTGGATGATCTTTGAGGCTCATAAACCTTATCTGAAAATTCGCGTATGGGCCAGACCATCAATTCCTTTGGGAAATTTCAGGAGTTCTTGGAACGTATTCAGCGCTATCGGGGGAAGCTATAACCCAAACAGCCGAGTAGTTATCCCTTATGATGAAAACAGCTATTACGTTATCAATGGTCAAGCTTTAGGAATTCATTATTTTCCTCGCAAAGACACATGGAGCCTTCGCATGGGAGCTGAGGGTACACCGTACGAGCACATTACCACTGGTTTTTTCTTCACCCATTCCAATGAGGCGCGCTTGTTGACTAACCCTGGTTGGGCTATGGGGCATGATTACTGTGAAGGATTAGACAGCGTGCCTTATGGCCTCGACCAGATATTCGACGATCTTTATATAAATTACCAAGAGGATGAAGCAGGAGGTTGTATGGAGAATGGATTGGGGTACTCATGGCAAAACGCGGATACCGCCTTAAGAAGTGCTAGCCCTGATGCTCCCTACGAAAGCGAGATCTATTACTGGGTTGGGGAAGACAACTGGACTGGGGAGTATGGTTTAAATCAAGAATCGCAGTATCGGTTTGCCATCGATGTATGGCAGGATGTGGCAGCTTCTAACCAGTCTCTTATGCGTTCCCCTCGAGCACGCTTTCCACGCGAGTTGACAGTAGCTCCTAGTGTGAGCTTTCAACGCTATGCTCTCAAGCTAACTATAAGCAATTATCAAGATATTCATAGCGTGCGAATACAAGTATTTGACCTAAAAGGTCGGGAAATCTTTGATAGCGGATTTGTAAACGACCCGTTACAAGAATGGAAGCTCGGATATGTAGGTCAGCCTATAGCGAGCGGAGCTTATCTAGTAACCGTAACTGTACGCACACGTAACGGAGATATCCGTAGTTTTGTAAGAAAACTGGCTGTATTGCGCTGAGATTACCTAACGTGCCGAGACCCTTTGTCAGTATGAAAGCTCTCTTAAAAAAGTCTGACAGCCATATTGATCGTTATTACCGACTTTGGAGAGTATATGTGTTCAGGCAGGGAGGCGTTCGAAAGCTGTGGACGGCACCAGGTCAAATCAACGAAGCTCGCTTTAGAAGCCCTACTGACCTCATGGTAGGATATTTCCTCGATTACTCATCCGATGCGTCTTATGATGGTCCCTTTGATCCTCAAGGGGTACCTCTGATAGACTACAGCGGTACGGTTGGCATCCAATACAATCCTTGGGCAGTAGGGCATCTTGCTCTTGCGCTCTTCCATAGGTTCTTGCAATCACGTGATTCGCGGTATCGTGAGCGTTTCCTTGTTCTTGCTGATTGGTTTCTTGCGCACAAGCAATATCAGGCTAGTGGAATAGTTCTCTGGCCATACAATTTCGATTATCCCCCTTCACTCCAAGCACCTTGGTATTCTTCTTTAGCACAATCTGTAGCAATCTCTGTATTATTGCGGGCTTACCTATGGACTAAGAAGCTCGAATATCTGGAAACAGCTCAAAAGGCTTTTCATGCTTTTACTGTAGACGTTGCGGAAGGGGGGCTATTATCGCGAGATCAAGAAGGGTACCTTTTCTTTGAAGAGGTGGTGCCCGCTCGCATTTATCATATCCTCAATGGGTTCATTTCAACCCTTTGGGGGATTTTCGAATATGAATTGGTTACAAACGATCCCCGTGCACGGCTCCTCTTCAATCAAGGTATTGCTTCTTTAGAACATTATCTGCCACAATACGATACCGGATGGGCTTCTCTGTATAGCTTGCAGCACTTGCACAAGAGCCTCCTGCTGAAAGATGTTGCCAGTCTGTTTTATCAAGCATTTCACGTGCAGCAAGTTGAGGTCCTCTATCGGCTAACCGGACGCACTCTCTTCGAAGAATACCGTAAAAAATGGGAGAGTTACCTCCATAGCCCTGTGTGCCGAGCGCGAACCTTCGCGGCCAAAGCTCTCTTTAAACTGCTCTACTACTAACATGCGTGACCATGCCCTTGTGCTGAGTGCTCAACTCACCTACTCCCTCTTACGCTTTGCGGCCTTTGCCTTGCTAGCACATCTGTTGACTAAAAGCGAGATGGGGCAAGTCATGTTCGCGCTAAACTATACCCTGATCTTCACTTTTTTAGGGACCCTAGGGCTAGATAATGCGTACACGCATTTCACAGCCCAATTCCAACTAGAGCATTCCACCGAACGCCTACAAAGGCTCATTGCTCATGCTATGTGGGTTGCTTCTATATGGGGTACTTTTGTGAGCGTCATGGGAGCAATAATCTGCCTAGCTGGCTTTCAGTTACTTGGTTTTATCGAAGTCATGCTGTTTATGCTCTCAGTCCCCTTTGCTTTGATGCACATGTATGGCTTGGGCATTTCACTAGGAATGCGTAGTCTGGCAAGCTACACCATCCTCTTCATTGCGCAGCCAGCTTTGTTTATCATCTTCCTTCTCGCTTTAAACGGGATAAACAAACTCCATATATTGGAGATTGCTTTTTCATTCGTTATATCTTATATAATATCAGCGTTGGGCGTCTTTTGGAAAATCACTCGACATATCCCAATAATCTGGCGTGATTTATCGTTAAATTGGGAAGAGCTGCGCAATCAAATTAAATTTTCTGCGTTTATCTATGCAAACCTTATCAGTTTATTCTTAAACTCACGCTGGCCTATTCTGGCTCTGGGATGGCTTAACCAAGTAGAGCAAATTGCCTATTATTCTCTTGCTGCACCGATTGCAGAGGCCTCATTACAAATTGCCCGTTCTGTAGGGCTAGTCTTACTCGCGCGTACTTCATCCGGACAGCCCCCCTCTCATACCTCGGTCCTTGTCACTGTTCTTTTATACATTCCTGCTATAGGGGGGCTTGTTGTACTTGCGCCGTGGATAGTCCCTCAACTTTTCGGGAATGATTATAGGGCCACAACATTGCTGATTCAGATCCTAGCCCCCGGCATGATTCCTCTTGCTGCGGGAATACTCTATACTAACATGCTTACTGGCATAGGGCATCCTTGGTGTGGAGCGTTAGCAGCTATTGCTTCCCTAGGGGCGATGATTTTGGCTTCAGCGTTCCTTATCCCTCGGTACAGCGCACTAGGAGCAGCTATTGCTTCTGGACTAGCTTATTTAACCTATGGAGCCAGTGCGTTTATCTTCAGTCGCAAGATTTTCCCATAATCTATCATGATATCACAACAAGCCAGATGGCTCTATCTCGTCATAGCCTTAGCAATCACAGCCTCTCTGGGCATTAACCTACTGCTCTGGCCTAAGGAGCCCTATTATACATGGGGGATTTTAAACTTATTGGTTCTGCTAGGATGGATTGCCGTACAGCCGCTACGAGGAGTGTTTCTCTCTATTTTGCTGACAGGCTTCATCCCGCAAGCGCCTCAAGAGATTGGTTTTGGGGAAATAGCCTTCCTCGCTATCTTGGGTATCACTTTAGCCTCTTGGTTATTTAAGAGCTTACTACATCGCCGTTTGATCCTCATAGCTCATCCTATCACAGGGGCTCTTATTGCTTTATTCGCGGTCTTCTTATTATCGATGCCTGTGGCACTCATGCGTGGCACAACCCTATACGAGTGGGCAAGAGGGCTAGCGCCCTTCGCTCCTTTACTTGTCTTCTTCGTTGTGGCAGCTGAAGCGCGCGATAAGAGGGTCTATCGCCAACTGCTATGGAGCTTCATGCTGGTCGGACTCTGGCTCTCCTTGCAGGTATTCTTCACATTTTGGCAAGAACGCCTATGGGAACCGATCCCTAGTTCAACAGGAGGGCTAATCTATAGACGAGTGACTTGGATCTTTGCGTCTTCGACTAGCTCTTCAATATTAGCTGGAGCTTTGATCGCTTTAGTCGAAGCTCTCTCTGAAAAGAGTGTGATGTGGAAATGGATCTTCTGGACGATAGCGCTTCTCATGGGAGGAGCAATCATACTCACATTCAGCCGCAGCGAAATTGCTGTTTTGATCATGAACTTTATACTTATCGTGGGCATGATGCTTACGAAAAGATCAAATAGATCGCGGTTAACACTCTTGGTTTGGTCTTTGAGCTTGATCATTTTGCTAATGGCTATGATCCCGATCTCGTCTGTAGCTGGCTCGATTCAGGCCCGAGTGCAAGCTTTAGTAAGAACTGTAGAAAATCTTGTAAAATCAGGATCAGCTTCGGAATTAGGGGATGTGAACATCATATATCGCCTTGAGGAGATGAGAATAGCTCTACAGGCCTTCCGGGAGTGCCCCTTCATTGGGCAAGGGCTTGGCTACTCATTCGAAATCCCCTCTGTTGAAGAGTCCGGTAGCTCACGTCCTGTAAAAGTCCAATACATCCATAATATCCTTGCATATTTTCTCATGACGACAGGACTTTTAGGAACCACTATCCTACTGATACTAATAGCAGCCGCCCTCTTCGTTTTCATGAGAGAGTACTATCGCGAGCTTTCTCCGGAGGGGGAACGAGTTTTGCTAGCTAGTGGGATCGCTCTACTAGGGCTTTGGCTCTATGGACTCTTCTTCGCCGTCTTCCGCACTGTGGCGTTTAATCTGTTCGTAGGCACTGCTTTAGCTATCGTAACGCGCTACTGCCTTCCCAAAGCAGTTGATAGGCACCGCTGAAGTGCTATAATAACGTAGGTATGTGCGGCATCGCTGGGATTATCCAACTTACTAATGAGAAGATCCACCCTAAGCTCTGTGCTCGTTTAAGTCAGTTGTTAGCTCATCGCGGACCTGACGATGAAGGCTTCCTCTTGGCTAATATGAGTTCAGGAGAATACCAAATCTTTGGTGGAGCTGACACTCCTCAAGAGGTCTATAGTGCAAGCTTTCCCTTTACACCAAAAGTACCCATTCACAAAGCTGAGGCTAACCACAGATGGGATTTGGCACTCATCAACAGACGTCTAGCAATTGTAGACCTCTCCCCAGCGGGACATCTACCAATGAGTTGTGAAGATCACTCGATTTGGCTAGCCTACAACGGCCAGATTTATAATTTTGTAGAACTTCGCAACGAACTGCAACAGCTAGGCCATCGATTTCTTAGCAAGACAGATTCTGAAGTTATCCTTAAGGCCTATAAAACATGGGGTACCCGGTGTTTTCACAAATTCAATGGTATGTGGGCTATAGTAATTTGGGATGTACCAAATAAAAAAATTATACTCTCTCGCGATCGTTTTGGTATCAAGCCTTTATATTATTGGTACGATGGTAATATCTTCGCGTTCGCTTCGGAAATAAAATGTCTTTTAGAGCTAGGAGCTCCTCGTATAGTTCACGAAGGCCTTGTATATGATTATCTCACCTTGGGCCTTTTAGATCACACCAATGAAACGTTTTTTGAGAGGATTAAGAAGCTGCCTCCTGCTCACTTTCTGGAGTTTCACAGAGAGGAGAGACAGTTACGATTGGAGCGATTTTGGGATTTCGACGTTTCTGAAGAGCTCTATTCGCAAGAAGAATGCGATGAAAAGTATACTGCCCATTTTCGGGAGCTTTTTACGGATGCTGTCCGCTTGCGCTTGCGCAGCGATGTGCCTGTTGGCTCATGCCTCAGTGGGGGCTTAGATTCTTCTTCGATTGTCACAGTAGCTAACAACCTTATATTGACAACCAAGCAGCAGGATGCGCAGGGGCATCAAAAAACTTTCTCCGCGTGTTTTGATGACCGCCGCTTTGATGAGCGGGAGTACATTCAAGAAGTATTGCAAGCAACTGGAGCAGAAGCTCATTATGTTTTCCCCAGAGCTGACCAATTTCTCAGTGAACTAGAAGATTTAATATGGCATCAAGAGGAGCCTTTCCGCAGCAGTAGTATCTATGCTCAGTGGTGTGTGATGCGCCATGCCCGAGAGCATGGGGTGATAGTCATGTTAGATGGGCAAGGAGGAGATGAACTCCTCTGCGGCTACCGCAAGTTTTATCTCTTCTACTTTAAATGGTTGCTCAGGCGTGATAAAGTGCGTCTCTTATCCGAGTTCATCAGATTCGCTAGCTCCTGGGAGATTCTCAAAACTCTCAACATCTTACAAGGAATGAGATACATACGAGGTGCTCGTTATGCTCAAGGAATCTATACTCTTCTGCAGCCGGAGTTCCGGGAACGGCATGTTGAGAGAGTGTGGCCTTTAAGTTCCGGTGGTTTAGGGCAACGTATCAAAGCTGATATTACACAATTTAGCTTGCCTGTGCTCTTACGCTATGAGGACAAGAACTCTATGGCGCATTCTGTTGAAGCTCGGCTACCATTTTTAGATTATCGACTTGTGGAGATGGTTTCCTCTATACCTTTGGATCAGAAGATTCGGCACGGCTGGACTAAATATATCTTGCGTCAAGCGCTTAAAGATGTGTTGCCGGAGAAGATTCGCCTTCGCAAAAGCAAGCTAGGGTTTGCCACACCTGAAGACGATTGGTTTAAGAGAGATTTGAGCTCCGTTATCCGACAAGTTTTTGAAAGCCCTCTTTTCTTGAACCATTATGTGCATATACGCAAACTCCAAGACCTGTATACAAAATATCAGCAAGGTCGAACGCTCTACACCAGCGAATTCTTCTTTAGATTCTTTATTCTGGAGTTATGGGGACGATGTTTTATCATCGGGCAGAAGCCCCTTATCTCTTTGAGAGTTAAGAGCAAGCAATGAACATCTGGATTCTCAACCACTACGCCCATCCGCCAGATCTGCCTGGCGGAACCCGCCACTACGATCTCGCCCAAGAGTTGGTCAAGCGCGGTCATCGCGTAGTCATTTTTGCTTCTAGCTTCCACCACTATCTTCATCGAGAAGTTCGCTTGCAGCCCGCAGAAGTTTGGAGGATTGAAGATGTGAACGGGGTCAAGTTCGTTTGGATTCGTACGCCATCGTATCAACACAATGACCGATACAGGGTGCAAAACATGATAGCATTCGCATTCCATGTCTGGCAGCTTGGACGAAGGCTTCCCAAGATCGCGCCAGAGATCAAAAATCCTGATGTGGTCATCGGCTCCTCACCGCACTTGCTAACTCCTCTGGCAGCCTATGCGATCGCTCGACGTTACCGGGTACCATTCGTCATGGAGGTCCGCGACCTCTGGCCACAGACAATTATTGACATGGGCGAGCTCAGCGCACAGCATCTCATTACAAAAGCGTTACAGTTGCTCGAAAGATTTCTCTATCATCGTGCAGAACGGATCATCACGTTATTACCCTGGGCTCATGAGTACATCACCGCCTGTGGGGTTCCCCGTGGCAAGATTGTCTGGATTCCCAACGGTGTTGATCTGTCAAGGTTTGCTAGCGTCGCTGATTCTCACGATTCGGACGAGGTGTTCAAAGTGATGTATCTTGGTGCACACGGGCAAGCTAATGCCCTCGATGTGGTGCTCCAAGCTGCTCAGATCGTTCAAAATCAAGGTTATTCACAGATCAAATTCATTCTGATCGGCGATGGTCCAGAGAAGCCCAAGCTGAAAAAGCTGGCTACGGAGCTAGAACTGAAGAACGTAGAATTCCGCGATCCGGTTCCCAAAGATAAGATACCGGAAGCTCTTCAAGAAGCCAACGTTTTTATATTCAACTTGGAGAAAGCTGAGGTCTTCAAATACGGTGTTAGCTCCAATAAGCTGTTTGATTACTTGGCTGCAAGCAAGCCAGTGATCTTTTCGGTGCGCTCCTCCAATAACCCCGTTGAAGAAGCCTATTGTGGCCTCACTGTGCCGCCGCGAGACCCACAAGCCCTTGCTCATGCTGTGATGACGCTCTCTCAGATGCCTAAGGAAGAGCGCGAGGCGATGGGTCGCCGCGGGCGCGAATATGTCGAGAAATATCACGCCATCCCCGTCTTGGCAGAGAAGCTTGTTCGGTGTATCGAAGACACTCGATAATCGAAGCGCATCTCATAATCGATCAATGAGCATGCTTCTCAATAAGCACTCTTCCGACATACTTGATTATGTAGCCACAATATGCTAAAATGTCGCCACACAAAGATGTGTCGGGGAGAAAAACTATGGCGACTGTTGGGATCAGAGAGCTCCGCAATAGATTGAGTCTCTACTTAAAGCAAGTTGAGGAAGGCAAACGGATCGAGATCACAAATAGGGGGAGACTGGTCGCTTTGTTGATCCCAGCTAAGGGGGAAAAGAAGATAGATAAAGAGCTGATAGCATTAGTTGAAGAGGGGCTAGTTTCGTGGGCAGGCGGGAAGCCTCAGGGGGCCTCACAGCCGGTGAAGGGGCGTGGCCGCCCGCTCTCCCAGATCGTCCTTGAAGACCGAAGATGATCCTCTATCTGGACACGAGCGCCCTCGTCAAGCTCTACATTGCTGAGCCTGGCTCAGATGACGTGAAGACCAAGGTAGAGGCTGCGCCTGTCATCTCTGTTTCGCGGGTGGCTTATGTGGAGGCACGAGCAGGGATTGCCCGCAAGTACCGCGCCGGAGAGCTTTCCCTAAAAGAGTATAAGCGCATGGTCGAGGACTTAGACAAAGACTGGGAGAGATACTTCATCGTAGAGGTTTCGGAGAGCGTCGTCAAGCTTGGTGGGGAGTTGGCAGACAGATATCCTCTCAGAGGATTCGACGCGCTGCATCTAGCATCAGCGCTCTTTTTGAGGAACAGAACCAGCTTAGAGGTTTCATTTCTCTGCTTTGATGAGAGGCTCAAAGGCGCAGCAGAAGCCGAAGGTTTAACTGTTGAATAATCTGGTTGGATGTGGATAGGCCCTTGATCCCATCTCATGAAAGGCTTACAATAAGCACATGGAGCGCAGTCGCGATTGGATGGATCAAGCTCAAGGCGATCTCGACCATGCCAAGCACGACTTGGAACACGGATTCTATGACTGGGCGTGCTTCTCCGCCCAGCAAGCTGCGGAGAAAGCTGCCAAAGCCGTCTTTCAAAAGCTGGGTGCGGAAGCCTGGGGGCACTCCGTGGCAGATCTACTTAAGGAGCTTGCCAAAAGATATACATTACCTGAGGAACTCATCAACTGGGCTTTCGAGTTGGATAAAGTCTATATCCCCGCACGTTATCCCAATGCCCATCCCACAGGCTCCCCGAGAGAGCGCTATACAAAACACGAAGCTGAGAGGCTGATCCGCTATGCAGAGCAGATCATCGAGTTCTGTAAAAATCTTCTATCCCAAGCTGCGCCAAGCTGAAGTTATCACTCAGCTGAAAGCCAAGCTGCCCGCCCTGGCGGAGCAGCTTCCCCTTGTGCGGGTCGTGCTCTTTGGCTCCTACGCCAGGGGAAACTATACAGTGGGCAGCGACATCGATCTGCTCGTCATCTATGCGGGCCCGGAGCGCCCGAATGCCTATGCCCTGGTCAAGCGCATTGTTGATCTGCCCGGACTGGAGCCCCATCTCTACACCCAGGCTGAGTATGAGCAATCGCGTGAGATGCTCGATACAATGATCAAGGACGGGGTTGTGCTTTGGGATCGGGCTGCTTATCGTGATAAGCGTATCCAATTATTGATCAAGCGACTCTTCGATATCGTTGTGAGTCTTATGGGCTTGGCTGTACTGGCGATTCCCTTCGTGCTGATCGCTCTTGCGATCAAGCTTGATTCTAAAGGTCCAGTCTTCTTCAAGCAAGAGCGCGTCGGCAAGGACGGAAGAAAATTTATCTGCTGGAAGTTCCGCACGATGGTCGAGGGGGCGATCAATCAAGGGCTAGGCGTTACCGTGGCCCAAGACGACCCGCGCATTACACGAGTCGGGCGATTTCTGCGAAACTGGGGGCTTGATGAACTCCCCCAACTGATCAATGTTCTCAAGGGCGAGATGAGTCTCGTTGGTCCGCGCCCGACGTTGCCGTACCAAGTCGAGCTGTATGATGACTTCCAAAAGAGACGTCTTGATGTTAAGCCGGGCATCACCGGTTGGGCGCTCGTGAACGGGCGTAATCGTCTCCCTTGGGAAGAGCGCATCAAGCTCGACGTCTGGTACGTGGATCACTGGTCCATCTGGCTCGATTTCAAGATTATCCTCAAGACTTTTTGGGTCGTTCTGGTAACTCGTGAGGGCCTCTACGGTGAGGGCGGCGTGAACGACGATTTTCGTCGTGATCGTTTATGAAGCGCGAGTTGCTCATCTACGGGGCCAGCGGGCACGCCAAGGTCGTCATAGATATTATAGAGCAACAAGGGCTGTATGAGATCATTGGTTTGCTCGACGATGCGCAAGAACGTCACGGACAAGGGTTTTTCGGCTATCGTGTGCTCGGAGGGCAAGAGATCTTAGCTCAGTATCGGCATTGCAGCATTCTCATAGCTATAGGGGACAACGCTACGAGAAAGAGACTTCAAGAGACTGTGAAAGCATTAGGATACGAACTTGCGACAGCGGTGCATCCTTCTGCACGTTTAGGGCGTGATGTTGTTGTCGGCTCTGGGACTGTGATCATGGCTCAGGTCGCGATTAACCCCGGCACAGCTATCGGGGAGGGAGTGATCGTCAACACCGGAGCGACGATAGATCACGATTGTCGGATTGGCGATTTTGCCCATATTTCACCGGGGGCCCATTTAGCTGGCAACGTCACAGTTGGGGCGCTGACTCAGGTCGGCATCGGTGCGTGCGTGATCCCTGGTGTACGCATTGGCGAGCGCACGCTCATTGGCGCTGGTGCGGCTGTCGTCACAGATATCCCTGATGGTGTCGTAGCTGTTGGGGTGCCTGCTCGCGTAATCAAACCCTATCACTTATAATCTTTATAATCTTGGATATGGAAATCCCGTTAGCACGACCTGATATTACTGAGCACGAGATCCAAGCTGTTGTGAGCGTCTTGAGGACGCCCCATCTCAGTCTGGGGCCCAAGCTCGGAGAGTTTGAGCACAAGATCGCTTCATATGCGGGCGTGCGCTACGCTATTGCTGTCAACAGCGGCACCAGCGCCTTGCATCTGATCGTTCGCGCATTGAATCTCAAGGAGGGGGATGAAGTGATCACGACGCCCTTCAGCTTCGTCGCTTCGTCGAATTGCTTGCTCTTTGAGCGCGTCACGCCCGTCTTCGTCGACATAGACCCGCAGACGCTCAATCTCGATGTGCGCCAGATTGAGGCAAAGATCACAGAAAAGACGAGAGCGATTTTAGCTGTGGACGTCTTTGGGCACCCTGCTGAATGGGACGAGCTCGAGCGCATCGCCCGCAAATATAATCTGAAGCTGATCGAAGACTCAGCTGAAGCTCTCGGAGCGGAGTACAAGGGTCGCAAGGCCGGGAGTTTCGGAGATGCTGCTGTCTTCGCGTTCTATCCCAATAAACAGATTACAACGGGCGAGGGCGGCGTTATCCTCACCAACAGCGAAGAGCTCGCTCAGCTCTGTCGCAGCTTGAGAAACCAAGGTCGCGGCGAAAGAGATGAATGGCTCCAGCACCAACGATTGGGTTATAATTATCGCTTGAGCGACATCAACTGCGCTTTGGGCATCGCCCAACTCGAACGCTTAGAAGAGATACTGAAGAAGCGCGAGCGCGTTGCCCAAATGTACAACGAGCGCTTACAGAACATCAAGGGCGTGCACATTCCCTACGTAGCCCCTCATGTCAAGATTAGCTGGTTCGTCTACGTGATTCGTCTTGGGGAGGAGTATACCCAGGTCGACCGAGATCGAATTCTTAAAGAACTGCGGGCTCGTGGCATCGGGTGCAGTAACTACTTCAGTCCGATCCATCTACAGCCGTTCTATCGCGCACTGTTCGGCTACAAGCCTGGGGATTTTCCCGTGACCGAGTCGGTTGCTGCACGTACCATCGCACTGCCGTTTTATAATAATCTTACA
>Ga0209289_100330_pt1 | contig 26532 bp, 20 predicted proteins | sample GXS110809BmetaG_FD_184121 | JGI IMG/M metagenome (GOLD analysis project Ga0209289, IMG submission 184121) | Hot spring microbial communities from Gongxiaoshe hot spring, China to study Microbial Dark Matter (Phase II) - GXS 110809B (SPAdes)... ...
AACATGAGTGAATATGTCACTCCACTCTCTCAGGCTTCTCGGAAGCCGGCCTATATATCGGCGGCCACTTTGCCGGGTACCGCTCATCCAGCAGTCTTAGGGCCTCTTCAATTCGTCTCCTCTCAGGTTCAAGCCACGGCGGAAGTATCAGCTTCTCTCCCAGTGACTCAGGTGGCTCGTCGACGGTGTATCCCGGCCCCTCGGTTGCGACTTCGAGGAGGTTCCCGAATGGGTCTCTGAAGTAGAGGGACTTGAACCAGAATCTGTCAATTATTCCTGAGTGCCTTATACCGATTGAGTTGAGGACGCTCATCACTTCTCTCTGCTCCTCCTCACCTTTAACCCTCACCGCGATGTGATGTATGTTGCCTATGCCTACGAACCCCATCTGAGCTGAGGGCTTAAGAATGTATCTGAGAAAGTCTTGATCTCCTGAGCCGAAGCCTAGAATCGGGCTTGACGGGTCATGGGGGTTCTCCCTCGTAGCGACCCTCCTAAGACCAAGCGTCTTGGAGAGGAAACGCTCCAGGAGCGTCGAGTCAGTGGCTATTGGAGACGCGTGGTCCATAAGTGAGAGACGCATGTCTGGAGTTATCCTGTCGACCTCAACCTCCTCGGCGAAAATCTCCCTCAAGACCGCTGCGTCAACCTCTCCACCCGTCTCAGCCGCGAGCTCGAGCAGAAAACCATCTGGATCCCTGATATATATCGAGGCCCTGTCACCCACGATGTGAGGCCCGCTGACAGGAACACTATTTCTCTTAAGCCACTCAGCCCACTTCCTCAGAGCCTCTATACTCTTGACGGCATATGCGAGGTGGTGGGGGGAGCCGAGCCCGTGACGACCGCTGACAAGATGCGGCCACTCAAAGAATGTTATCACTGAGCCGCTGGACCCTTTCTCGTCGCCGTAGAACAGGTGCCTATGTAGAATGTCGTCTTGGTTGACCGATAGCTTGACACGCCTGAGGCCCATGACCTCTGTGTAGAATATCCTGTTGACCCTCTCGCTTGACGTGACGAGTGTTACGTGGTGAAGCCCCTCTACTAGCTCCTTATCGATTCTGTTCATCCCGGGAGGCTAGAGACTAGGAGCAGGCTCATATATGTGACACGCCATAACCTATCCTTGTAATCTCCTTTGAAAATATGTCAATCGAGAGGCTGCATGTTCTGAAAGAATTGAGACGTCTTGGCTGCAGGTTCGTCTAAGTTAATTAAGGGCTGAGCCGCCTAGAAGTTAGTAGCGGTTGAGCCAGCCCATTTGTCAGGGGTGTGCTTGTGATGACTAGGGGGCCCTACATGCTGGTATACTTCGCTGCGATTCTTGTCTTTCTTACGCCTCTTCTCCAGCCATACATGGCTTTTACGGACCCGGGTGGGGGTGAGGGGCGAGTGGTTCTCGCAACCACAACGATAATCTGGGACTTCGCCCGGAACGTGGCCGGGCCTAGCTGGCGCGTAGAATATTTGGTCCCGCCCGGCAGAGACCCGCATACCTTTGAGCCAACACCCAGAGACATCGTTAAGGCCGCGGAGGCGACCCTAATACTCTATAATGGATTCACGATAGATGAGTGGATTCTGAGGCTTGTCAAAGCCTCCTCAAAGGCGCGGGTCGTGAGGGTTACAGAGGGGCTTGAACAGTATGCGCTGATAGTGCCTGACGGGCCGTACGCCGGCAGGATGGACCCGCATATGTGGATGGATGTGGGGCTGGCGATACGTTATGTGGAGAATATTAGGGATGCGTTTATCGAGCTAGACCCCGCCGGCGCAGAGGGATACAGGGAAAGAGCCGAGGAATATATAGGAAAGCTGAAGGCGCTCGACGCGTGGATACGTGAGGAAGTTGCAAAGATTGAGCCTCAACGCAGACTGCTCTTCACGCAAGAAAACGCATTCCAGTATTTTGCGAGACAGTATAATTTCAAGATAATTGGATACTTCTACTCGATGATAACAGAGCTTGAGCCCTCTCCACTTGACGTTGCGCGTGCACAGAGTAGGGTGGAGGGGAGCGGGCTATGCGTCTTCTTCGTCGAGTCAACCCTTAGCCCGCGAGTAATGGAGGCCTTCGCCTCGCGCCTCCGTGGCAGAGTTGCTGGAAAGCTTTACACCGACTCGCTGGGCCCTGCGGAGCTGGGACTCGACAACTACATCTCAGTGATGCAGTTCAATGTCGAGACGATTGTTAGAGAGCTTTCAAGGTGGTGCTGATGTATGCGATAGAGCTTGACTCTGTCTCGGTTAGATATGACAAGGTCGTCGCACTAAGAGACGTATCCTTCAACAGCGAGGCTGGGAAGATGGTCGCTCTGATAGGCCCTAACGGCGCCGGAAAATCCAGCCTGCTCAAGATCTTATCAGGTCTCCTCAGGCCCTCATCCGGTCGTGCCAAAGTTTTTGGAAGGGAGCCGACAAAGGCGCGTGGCCTCATCGCCTATACACCTCAGAGAGAGGAGGTATACTGGGACTACCCGCTCACGGTCAGGGAGCTGGTCGCTATGGGCAGTATTAGGAGGGTGGGGCCCCTGAGATGGCTTCCCGCCCGCGACAGCAGAGTCGAGCTGGCTCTGAGGCTCGTGATGATGGAGGACTTGGCTTCTAGAAAGATCTCGGAGCTGTCCGGTGGGCAACAGCAGAGGGCTTTCCTAGCTAGGGCGATCTGTCAGGGCGGCGAGGTTTACCTGCTCGACGAGCCAATTGCGGGCCTAGACTCCCCGTCAGAGACCATACTTCTAGAGATTCTTAAGACGTTGAGGGAGCAGGGAAAGACAATAGTCATCGCAACACACGACATCAGCGCAACACTAGAGATATTCGACTACGTAGCCCTCATCAGAAATGAGCTTTTAGCGTTCGGCCCCCCTAGCGAGGTATTGACCTCGGAGAACCTTGAGAAGACATACGGCAGCTCAGCCGTAGCACTCCATCTAGACGATATAAGGAGGGTGGCGGGCTGGCGTTGAACCTCTTTGACCTACTACTCGAGCCCATGGGCTACGAGTTCATGAGAGTAGCTCTAGCAACCTCTATCGTGGTCGCTGTGACCTGCTCCATCCTCAGCGGCTTTGTCGTCCTCAGAGGCTGGTCGCTTCTTGGAGACGCGATCTCGCACTCTGTCCTGCCAGGGATAGCTATCGCCATCGCCCTCAACATTCCTTACCTGATAGGAGCGCTCCTTGCTGGTCTGGGCTCGGCCGCGCTGATAGGGGTTGTGGAGACGAGTGCTCGGATAAGGAATGACACGGCGATAGGCGTGGTGATGAGCGGCGCATTCGCCGCCGGGTTAATACTGCTGAGCTGGATGCGTCCGACCGTTGATGTCTTCCACATGTTGTTCGGCAACCCGATAGGAGTATCTTACGGCGACATGATTCTGTCAACAGTTATTGGTGGATTCGTCGTCCTCGTGGTCGCCTCTCTTTTCAAGGAGATTGTTGCTTACACCTTCGACCCGATATTCAGTAAGGTTGTAGGGATTCCCACAACATTTCTTCACTTCACCCTGATGATTCTTCTGTCGCTCGCCATAGTGAGCGCCCTCAACACCGTTGGAATAATACTGGTCATTACACTGCTCGTCACACCCGGAGCCACAGCCCAGCTGGTAGCCCGCAACATCACACACTTATTCGCTACATCCGTGGCCGTCGGGGCCAGCTCCGCGGTCATAGGCCTATACCTCTCTTACTACCTCTCCATTAGCTCGGGCGGAGCCATAGCCGGCGTGGCCACCATATTCTTCTTCGTTACTCTGGGTTTAAAAACCGCATTCAAGACACGCCGCGCTGAATAAGCATTAAAGTCTATCACCAAGTCAGCCCACTTTATCTTTGGTGACATGGGGACCCTCGACGAAAAGGACTTAGCCATAATCTCTATCCTCCAAAGAGATGCCCGCACACCGGCCTCCACGATAGCTGAGAGGCTGGGAATTCCTGAGAACACTGTAAGATTCAGGATAAAGAGGCTCGTCGAGAGGAGGGTGATTAGAGGATTTGTAGCGATAGTGGACCCGAGGCAGATAGGCCTTAAGGTTTCCGCAGCCTTCATGCTGAAGCTTGAGCCTGAGCATAGAGACGACGCTATTAACGAGCTTAAGTCCTGGAAGGAGATTCTCAACATCTACCAGTTCACAGGCGAGTATGACCTGATAGCTGTGGCTTTTACAAGAGACTTGAACGAGCTACAGGCCTTGGTTGACAGGGTTAAGCGTGTGAAAGGTGTTAGAGACGCCAACATACTCGTTACGACACGGGTGATTAAGTCGCAGCCGACCTATAGCCTCGATTGACGAGCGCCTCTCCCGTGCTCAGAGCCCCGAGACTGAAGGAAGGGATTCTCTGGCCAGCCGCCTCATCCTCTCGATGTAGGCCTCGGCTGGATGGTCCCCCAGGTAGAGGACCAAGTGGGTCGCGCCGCACCTGACGTATACTGAGAGCTGCTCCGCGACAGAGCCCGCGTCTCCCCCGAGAATGAATCGCTTGTCGCCGAGGGCTGAGACATATTCGCGAGGCCCCCTGCCGTCGAGCTCCACGGCCAGCCTAGCTGAGAAGACGAAGCCCGGCTTCGCCCTTCCAGAGGCACCTTTCACCATCTCTTCAAAGTCCCCAGGATGCATCCCAGTTACATGCCACCCATCTGCAAGCCTCAACGCCCTGTCAAGTGCGACACTGCTGTTACCTCCAAGCCAGATTGGTGGGCCACCTCTCTGCGCCGGAAGAGGCTCGAAGACAGCGTCCTCAACCCTGTAAAATCTGCCCGTGAACACGGGCCTCTCGCTGCTCCACAGAGCACGCATGAGCTTTATCGACTCCTCCTCGATCTTCCCCCTCCTCCTGAAATCGGCGTTGAGGTTTCTGAACTCCCGCGAATTCCATCCTACACCGAGGCCAGCTATGAGCCTCCCGCCTGTCAGCGAGTCTATCGTCGCGAGCTGCTTCGCCGTCAAGACAGCGTTCCTCATAGGTATGACGATGATTGAGGTGCCCACTTTGACGCGCTCCGTTACCGAGCCGATCGCAGCGAGCGTTGCTATGCTCTCATATATGCGGCCATATGGGTAGTAGTTTGAGGTGTCTATGACCACGTGGTCTGTCGTCCAGATGGAGTCGTATCCGAGCTCCTCGGCGGCCCTGGCGACGGATAAGACCGACCTAGGTGTTAGATTTCTCCCAAAATGTGGAACCGCGATTCCTATTAGAGGGCGTGCCACGAGCCAAACTCTTACAGCCCAGTATATACGTCTTCAAGGATTGTGCGCTACATAGCCCAGAGCGGATTTACCTTACGCTTAATCTCAACTATCTCCTTCAACACAGCCTTAGCGTCCTCAGAGAGCCTGTCCTGGAAATAGTTTAGAAGAAGGCGTGCGTCGCCCTCAGGCATAGAGACATAAAGGGTCTCGCCTTCCTTGATATGTCTGCCGATGACGGGCTCTCTCATCGAGATGGCTACTCTCTCACCCGCAGAGGCCGAGGCGACTGGCCTCCCCATATTCTGGAGCTGAGTAACGACGCCAACGACTTTGCCGAGGGAGTTCATCAGGCTGATGTGTGGTGTCAGCTCCCCCGAAAGAACCTCGACGCCGAATATTGCTGGGTTGCTCTTCCTAAAAACGAGTCCCTCCAGGACCTTTATCTTCGCGGGCTTGACCAGGCGTTCGAAGCTCGCCCTCTCACGCTCTTCACGGGTCTTCTCAACCCACTGAAGATACTCGTCTACAAGCCTGAAAAGCACCTCCCCCCTAAATATTTTGACGCCCCGGTTGGCTGCCTCGATCTCCAGCTCTTTCGGCACATCCACGTCGAAGGCAAGGATGACCCCGAGGAACTCGTCTTTAAGGGCAACGGCCGCCGACTCCATCACGTCTTTCTTTGATAGGGCTCCTATATCCGCGGTCCTAATTGGGATAGATCTCTCCCTGAGATAGTTCACTATGGCCTCGAGCGTCCCCAGCGTGTCGGCCTTAACCACCACCCCGACTTTATCGGTCCTCACCACAAACTCTCCAACCTCGCTTCTCAGCCTCTCGAAAATCTCCTCGAGCCTCTCTTCATCCGACACAACATAGAGTGGCGAGCCGGGTATCACAGCGTCGAGGCCCTCGCCGGCTACCTTCACCCCTGCGGAGGCTCTTACCTCCTCAACGAGCCTGAACCTGTCCCTGGGGTCTCTCATCTCGTCCAGCGGCTTGGGCATCAGGAGGGCCCTGACCTTAACTACAATCGGGCCGTCCCTTCCTAGGACAGCTATCTTGTCGCCCACGCGGAGGATGCCGTCGTTTATAACAGCGTTTAGCGTGGCCCCCAGCCCAACCTCCTCGACAACCTCGAGGACACTACCCTCAGCGCCACCCTCATGTGCCTCAAGCTGCGTCGACATGTAGGCCTGTGCGAGTCCCAGAATCACGAGGAGAAGGTCTGCGACGCCTTCACCGGTCTTTGCGCTGACGGGGACTATCGCGAGTGTTCTGGCGAAGTTTGTTATCCTTGAGTAGAGGTCGGACTGGAAGCCGAAATTTGCAAGCTGCCCCACCACGTTATACACCTTGGCTTCCAACGCGTTTCTCACACTCTGCGTCTGGTTGTCGAGCGATTCTCTAAGCGGGGCGCCCTCAATGGGCCTCCAGCCGCTCAGCATGTCAATCTTGTTCAGGGCAACCACAAAGGGTGTCTTCCTAGCCCTTAGGAGCTGAATGCTCTCAACCGTCTGCTCCTGAATCCCCTGCATCACGTCGACCACCAGCACAGCCATATCGGCTATAGACCCACCCCTCTTCCTCAGATTCGCGAAGACCTGGTGGCCCGGGGTGTCTATGAAGAAGAGGCCAGGTACTTTGAGCTGGACGCGAATCTCGCCCAGCAGCCTCCTGCAGGTCTCCAAGACCGCGTTGAGAGGAAAGTAGCTCGCACCAATATGTTGAGTTATGCCACCCGCCTCCCTCCTAGCCACCACAGTGCCTCTCATCTTGTCCAAGAGCGAGGTCTTTCCGTGGTCCACATGTCCTAAGACGACGACGATGGGCTCCCTTGTCCAGCCCATCCCGAGCCACCCACCTCCTACACATCCTCTACCGAGCCCACATAATTAACGATGCCCCGGGAATCTGGGGGGCGGGGTGTGGCTTTATTTCCGGCTTCACGGGTATGTTACGCAATGTCCCGTGTCTCTGAGAAACTGGTTGAGGAGAAGGTGAGGGGTGATGAGACCCTATCCTCCCTTTACTCGGAGCTTGAGAGTGACGAAGAGTTACAGACAGCTCTCAGGCTCTGCAACGACATGGTGGTTAAGCGGCTCTACTACAACGACCACGGCCCGATGCACGCCCGTATCGTCGCGGGCTCGGCGCTCGAGATACTGGATATACTTACTAGGCGGGGCCTGAGACCTATTACGGTTCAGCACGGCCTCAGCCACCGCGAAGCAGCGGTCGTGGTACTGCTGAGCGCCTACCTTCACGACATAGGCAACATGATTCACCGAGAGTTGCACCACATAACAGGAACCTACATAGCGATGGGAATACTCACCAGGCTGCTTCCAAAATATTATCCGGACCGATGGACGCAGATGAGGGTGAGACAGGAGGTCCTCCACGCAATACTAGCCCACGACGAAAACGTGCAGGCCCTTAGCCTTGAAGCAGGAGTTATTAAGCTTGCAGACGGCACAGACATGGCTGAGGGAAGGGCCAGATACCCTTATACTTATGGGAAATCAGACATCCACGCCTTCTCAGCACTCGCGATAAAGTCTGTCGAGCTTAAGGACGGCGAGGAGGTGCCGTTGATCGTGGAGGTGGATATGATTAACGAGGCCGGTGTCTTTCAAGTGGAGGAGGTTTATGGCAAGAAGATAGCGACCTCAGGGCTGGAGAAATACGTAACAGTTAGGCTTATGCTGAGAGGAAAATATCTGAAGAGTTACAGCGCTTCCAGACCGGCGCCTTTATAAAAACATATATATTTGATTCCTAAACTTTATATAAAGCTAGAGCCAAATAAATATCGCATGAGAAGAGGAGCAGCTCTATTTTTGGTTGCTGCCTTGCTGCTTCCGTTTCTAGCGACTGCCCAGGCACAGGAGATTCCGCGGGGAGAAACGGTCTACGTCTCCTCCGACTGGGGGCCCCCAAAAGGCTTCAACCCACTACTACCCAGCGTAGACTGGATGACAGAAGCAATGTATCCATCGCTCTTCATGTACAGCAGGTTCAGTGACGAGTGGATACCATACGCGGCTGAGAGCTATAAATGGGTTGACAGATACACGCTCGAAGTAAAGATTAGACCTGAGGCGAAGTGGTGGGACGGTAGACCAGTAACGGCTGAGGACGTGAAGTACACTTTCGAGCTGGGCAAGAAGTATACAATAGGAGATCTGACACCTATGTGGGACTACATCGAGCAGGTGAAGGTTATCGACCAGAAGACGGTGCAGCTAATAACGAGTGAAGCCAAGCTAAACTACTTCCAGCTGCTCGGAATACTGACAACATATATCCTTCCCCAGCACAGGTGGTCGGCCCTCGAGAGGGACCTGGGAGGCAAGATAGCCACTGAATACATGGAGCAGGACCCTGCAAAGATAGTGGGAGCAGGGCCTTATAGGCTCCTAAGATTCACCGAGGACACGTTCTGCTATGTGAGGGTAGATGACTGGTGGGGCAGGGACCTCTTCGGCCTTCCTCGCCCGACTTACATATGTCACAGGACGTTCAGAGATAACCCAGCCGCCGCTCTGGCTTTCGAGGCCGGCGAGCTAGACACCATGACACACTTCACTCCCAAGATATGGGAGCTTTGGGAGGTTAAGCGTCTTGAGAGGAGGACATACTACGCGAAGCAGCCATACTACCTCGGCGACAGCCCAATTCTCCTCTACATGAACTATGAGAAGAAGGCTCTCGCCGACCCCAACGTCAGAAAGGCCATCGCCCACGCGATACCCTTCGATGAGCTGATAAGCAAGCCATACTACAACTACAGCATCAGGGCCTCACCTTCACTAATAGTCCACACGAGCCCAGCGGGCAAATACATCGACAAAAAGCTGGAGGGCATGTATCCGGTTTACGACCTGAGCAAGGCGAGGAAGATTCTTGACGACGCGAACATAAGGGACAGGGACGGAGACGGTTGGAGGGAACTCCCAGACGGGACTCCGTTAAAGGGTCTCACTATACAGGTGCCTTATGGATGGACTGACTGGATGGCGATGTGTGAGATCATCGCGAGCAACTTGAAGCAGATTGGGATAGAGGTCACGACAGAGTTCCCAGACTTTAGTGTCTGGTGGCAGAGGTCGATTGACAAGCAGCTGGACCTGAACATTGGATGGTCGGCAGGCGTCGGATATGCTCATCCGTGGAACGTGTTTAGATTCGTGATGGACCCGAGGCTCTCAATGCCTGCAGGCAACTGGGCTAACTACAAGAACCAAGAAGTGATAGCCATCATCGACGCGATACCGAAGGAGACCGACTCGGCCAAGCTCCAGCAGTACTACAGCAGGCTGCAAGAGTTATTCCTACGGGACCTGCCCGGAGTTCCACTATTCTACGGCGCGGTATGGTATGAATACTCTGCTCAATACTGGGTCGGCTGGCCCGCCGAGGAGAATCAGAGGTGGTTCGACACCATGTGGTCTTGGCCATCCAATCTGCCGGTCTGGTTCTACGTGGCCAAGAAGGGCCAGGACCCGGCTTATCCGGCGTGGATTAACAGGTTGAAGTTCTCGACAACCAAGTTCTTCGACGACCTAGAGAAGGTTATTGCTCCACCGCCGCCACCACCGCAAGTCACGGGAGCTACCACTGTGACGGTCACCCAGGTGAGGACTGTGGAGCAGACGAGGACTGTGATGGCTACTCAGACGGTCGCCGTGACGCAGGTCCAGACGAGGACTGAGGTTGTCACTGATGTGACTACAGCCGCGATAGCCGCTGTTGTGGCCCTGATAATCGGCGCTGTGGCCGGATTTTTCGTGGGTAGGAGAAGGAGAGCTAGCTAGTCGCCAACCCCCGCCATATATTTTTTCCTTAACCTAGCAACTATTACTACTATCGCTGAGAGCGTTATGACTAGGAGGACTAGGAGGTATGAGAACTCAAACCTCCAAGGCTGGCTGCTCAAGACCACGACGCCGAAGATCTCTAAAAGCAAACCCCATACAAGGACCGTGAGGATGGCTCTCTCAACCGAAGGTACAGACAAGGCTGACTAGAATCCCTCCCATTTCCTATAGAGCAGTGGGACATCCTCTCTCAGACGCCTCGTATACATATGGCTCGGCCGCTCCATAACCTCAACGGGGTCGCCCTCCTCGACAATCACTCCCTTATACATTATGAGCACGCGATCGCTGACCACATAAGCAAGCCCAAGATCATGCGTGACGAAGATCACGGAGGAGTCAAACCTATCCCTCAGGTCGCTGAATAGCTTGATTATGCCGATTCGGGTTGAGGCGTCGAGCATCGAGACAGGCTCGTCAGCGACTATCAGCTCAGGGTTTAGGATGAAGCAGCGGGCTATGGCGACTCTCTGCCTCATTCCTCCAGAGAGCTCGTGGGGATACTTGCCTAAGACCTCCTCGGGTTTTAGGCCAACTGACTTCAGGGCCTCGTATACGCGCCTCTTCTTCTCTCCCTCATCTAGCCTCGGGAGGAGGTTGAATCCCTGATAGAGTATCCGCTCCACGCGGTAGAATGGGTGGAAAGCGGCGTATGGGTCCTGGAAGACTCCGTGAACCCTACTCCAATACCACTTCAGCTTCTTGCCCTTCAACTTCGTGACATCCACGCCATCATATATGACTGACCCAGAGGTAGGCTCTAAGAGCCTTAAGATTATGCGACATAGCGTAGTCTTCCCCGACCCGCTCTCACCTACAAGAGACACTATCTCCCCCTTCCTCACACTCATGGAGACGTTTTTCACGGCCTCGATTCTGTGTCTGCTGAAGAGGCCGACCGTGAAGACCTTACTCACATTCCTTACCTCGAGCATCCCCTAATTCACCGACTCTCCATGATGAAGGAAGCAGGCAACCCCCCTCTCGTCACTAAGAGGCACAAGCCTGGGCTCGCTCTTCTTACAGACGTCCATGACGTAAGGGCACCTAGGATGAAACCTACACCCCTGAGGCGGCATGAGAAGGCTCGGCGGCTCCCCCGGTATAGTCACCAGGCCCCTAGCTCTGCTCTCAGGCTCAGGCGTCATCACAGAATACATCAGCGCCTTAGTGTATGGGTGGAGGGGCCTGAAGAAGACCGAGTCCGCCGGCCCGTACTCGACTATCTTCCCCGCATACATTATATAGATATGCGAGGCCACCTGTCTCAGAACAGGCAGCTCATGAGTAACGAACAGTATGCTGTCGATGATCCCCTCCTTTTTCATGTCAACCATCATCTTCAAGACCTGTTTCTGCGTTGATACGTCTAGGGCTGAGGTGGGCTCGTCAACCACCAGGAGCCTCGGGTTGAGAAGAGTCGAGATGGCTATGATGACCCGCTGCCTCATGCCGCCCGACAACTCGTGAGGATACTTGTAGACGCTGTCAAAGGGTAGATTGAGCTCCTCAAACCTCCTCTTGCAGAGAGAAATTATCTCTTGGTCTGACGCGGGCGTGTGCTGCCTTATGGCGTCCTTAACCAGCTCTATTATTCTCTTAGTGGGGTTGAGGGCGTTGAGGGCTGACTGAGGAACGATGGAGACCTTCACACCCCACACCTTTTTCCTGACCTCTTCCCTGCTGATGCCTAAAATCTCGAGGCCGTCCAGCAATATTCTACCAGATTTCAGCACGAGAGGCGGCCTGATGTTGGCGAGCAGCACGTTGATTAGCGTTGACTTGCCACACCCCGACTCGCCTGCGAGACCCACTATAGAGTCCCGAGGAATCTCAATGTCCACACCGTCCACTGCCTTTACCTCGCCTAATCGGAGCCTATATGACGCCCTGAGGTCAAGGCCTAGCAGTAGCGGCTCGGGCATTTTAGCTTCCCCTAAGCTTCGGATTGAAGTATTCGTCAAGCGCTGTTGCAAGCATCAATAGTGACGCAGCCAGCGCTACTAGCGTGGCACCCGGCGGGATGAACCACCACCAGAGCCCCCTCCTCACAGCCTCCAAGACCTGGGCCCAGAAGAGAATATTTCCCAGAGTCAGACCCTGCGTGGTGCCGAGACCTATCATGCTCAGCCCAGTCTCCGCTATCATCGCGCCCGACATCAGGAGGACATAGGCCATAAAGATGTAGGAGGCTATGTTGGGAAGTATATCCCTGATCACTATCTGGAAGTCGCTCAGGCCCGCCATCTTGGAGAGGTTCACGAACTCTCTGTTCTTGAGGCTGAGGGTCTGAGACCTCACAGCCCTAGCCACCCACGGCCATGACGTGACGCCTATAATTATCGAGACGAGCAGGGGGTCCCTCCACTTAAAATACGCCGCTATGAGAATCATCAGCAATATGGATGGAAGCAGCAGGACTATATCGGTCAGCATCATCAACAGGTTGTCAACCAACTTGCCCTTGTAGCCTGCAATCAAACCCACAATTACGCCAATTAGCAGCGATATCGCAGCAGCGGTCGCGCCAATCTGCAGAGAACCCCTCACACCAGCTATGAGCTGAGCTAAGACATCTTTACCATAGGCGTCGGTCCCGAGAGGGAATTGCCTGGAGGGCGGAGCCTCGAGGGGCCCGGCGACGGCCGTTGGCTGGACCTGATAGAGTAGGGGGCCGATGAAGCCCAGTGCAAAAACTGCAAACAGGACGCCTAAGCTAGCATCAAACTTCTTGATCATGAAGAGCTCGGGCTTAATCAGCTTGGAAATGCCGCTGAGCATCTCTATTCACCCACGTAGCTAACCCTAATCCTGGGGTCGATATATGCGTAGAGAATGTCCACTATGAGGTTTGCAGCGAGAAGCGTAGAGACAAGTATTATGAATGTTCCCTGGATCAGCGGATAGTCAAGCGTCGACAGCGCCCTGAACAACAGATAGCCGGTTCCTGGATAAGAGAATACGAGCTCCGTAATTAGCGCACCACCCATCACTGTGCCCATGGAGAGAGCCAGCCCGGTGACCTGTGGAAGTATCGAGTTTCTAAAGACGTATCCCAGAATCCTCTTGTCGCTAAGCCCGAGAAGCTCACTATACTCGACATAGTCGGACCTAAGCTCATAGATCACGAGGACCCGCATACCGATAGCCCAGCCGCCGATCGCAACTATAACTATTGAGAGGAAAGGCAGAGTGTAGTGGTGAAGCATCGCCAGCACAAATGCCGGAGTGAGGGATGGGGACATCGAGGGAGGATATGCGCCGGCCACCGGGAAGACCCGCGCAGTAACCGCGAGGACGTAGAGAAGTATCATGGCCAGCCAGTAGTAGGGGACCTGTGAAAGAACGAGGAAGACTGGGAGCAAAGCGTTATCCACCTTAGTCCTCCTCCTGTATGCCGCCCAGGCCCCCAGCAGGTTTCCAAGAGCCCAGGCAACAAGAATCGCCGGGATCAGCAGCCCGAGAGTCCACGGGAGATAGGATGCTACGAGCTCAGCCACCTTTCTGGGATAAAAAGCGATCGAGGTCCCGAGGTCTCCCATCATTAGCCGCGAGAGAAAGTCGAAGAGCTGCTCGTGAAGCGGCTTGGTCAGCCCGAACTCTTCGAGGAACTTACGGTAAACCGCTTTAACGGTGTCCGGGTTAGCTTGTGCCTGCTGGAAAATCTGGGTTAGCAGCGCGGCCACGGGGTTCCCGGGAATAGCTCTTGGTAGTGCGAATATTATTAGGAGGAAGATGAAGAAAGTGGCTACGATAAATACGATTTTGCGGAGGATGTATATTATGAAGGGGCTGATGGTGGCCATCCCATAACCTTTTTTCCTTCCCCCCTATTTATGCGTTATCAGATTCTAATAAATTTCAAATGTCTTGAACATCGTCAATCTCCCTCAAAAGGGTCTTCAGATTGCTGAAGAGTGTCGGAGAAGGTTTTTCTCCCACCACCTAGCTCTTGAGAGATTAGGGGGTTGTTTGGTTAAGATAGGGTTAATCGGAAAGACCAACACCGGGAAAACGACCTTCTTTAACGCTGCGACACTGCTCTCAGAAGAGGTCTCAACCTATCCCTTCACTACAAAGGCCCCCAACATGGGCTCAGCCTACGTGATCACACCCTGCGTCGACACAGAGCTCGGAGTCAGGTGCAACCCTCGAAACTCTTATTGCAGAGAGGGCTGGAGACACATACCCATAGAGATAATCGATCTTCCCGGCTTGATTAAGGGGGCTTGGGCCGGGAAGGGGCTGGGGAACCAGTTTCTGAGCGTCGCGGCCCAAGCAGACGCTCTTCTCCATGTCGTCGACGCCTCGGGGAGCGTGGACGAGGAGGGTAGGCTTACCGAGCCGGGGAAGGGGAACCCGGTGGCTGATGTCTTCGACATAGAGGAGGAGATCGTGATCTGGTTGATGAAGATTATAGAGAGGAATCAGGACCGGATATCCAAGAATTTGAAGACAGGGAGGAGCCTGCCTGAAGCGATCTCGGAGCCTCTGAGGGGAATGAAGATTACTCAGCAGCATGTCGAGGAGGCCCTGGCGAGGAGCGGGTTAAAGGAGAAAGAGTTTGATGATTGGAGCATGGTGGACGATAGGCGCTTCAGCGAGACTCTGAGGGAGATCGCCAAGCCCACAATACTTATCGCCAACAAGATGGATATTGAGAGCGCTGAGAAGTTTTACAGAGAGCTTCTGGAGAGGTTCCCTGACAAGATAGTCATACCCTGCAGCGCTGAGGCAGAGCTGATTCTCAGGAGGGCCGAGCAGAGAGGCCTCATAAAATATCTTCCAGGCGAGGAGAAGTTCCAGATAGTTGACCGCTCAAGGCTGACGCAGCAGCAGCTCTGGGCGCTTGAGATGGTAACGGAGCGTATACTGGGAAGATATATGAGGACAGGTGTTCAGTTCGCCCTCAACACGGCCATCTTCAAGCTGCTCGGAATGAACGTGGTCTACCCCGTAGCCGACATCATCAAGTATACAGACACGAGGGGAAACATCCTCCCCGACGCCATATTGATGCAGCCCAACTCCACGGTGAGGGACCTCGCTGAGAGGATTCACAAGGACCTCGCAAAGAGCCTTCTATACGCCATAGACGCGAGGACGGGGCTTAGACTGCCCTCAGACTACAGACTAAAGGACAGAGACGTCGTCAAGATTCAGTCAGCGATGGCTCATGGACACAGTTAACCCCGAGGAAGTCAAGAGGTCCGCGCTTAAATGGGCTCTTAAAAACGCCTTCGACCACGATGGAAAGGCCCAAGTGGGCCCCGTAGTCTCCAAGGTCATTGCCGAGCACCCTGGCTCCAAGGCGTCAATCTCTCGGGTGGTAGAGGCGGTTAAAGAGGCGGTAGAGTGGGTGAACACCCTCGACAAGACAGCTATAGAGACGACCCTCTCCGAGATAGCCCCTGAGCTCATGGCGGAGGAGCGGAGGAGGTCTGAGGAGCGGAGGCTACCCGAGCTGCCAGGAGCCTCAGCGGGCGCGGTTGTCTTGAGGCTCCCACCTGAGCCCAGCGGCTACATGCATCTGGGACACGCCTTCCATGGCCTCATAAACTACCTTTACCGCGAGAAATACGGGGGATTTCTCTGGCTGAGATTCGAGGACACAAACCCGAGGAAGGTCAGGGCGGAATACTACGACTCTTACCGTGAAGGGTTTAGATGGTGCGGCGTGAAGTGGGACGCCGAGAAAAACAACAGCGACGACATGGACCTCTACTACAGCTATGCCGAGATGCTTCTCGAGCTTGGAGGCCTCTACGTCTGCAGCTGCAGCCAAGAGGAGATGGCGAAGCAGAGGGCGGAGGGAGCCGAGTGTAGCCACCGCTCCATGGACGCCTCGTGGCACATGGAGAAGTGGGACCGGATGCTCTCGGGCGCGATGCGTGAGGGCGAGGCCGTCGTTAGGTTTAAGGGGGACCTTCAGAGCCAGAACACGGCGCTCCGCGACCCAGTCCTCTTCAGAGTTGTTGAGCATCCACACCCGCTCAAGGGAGACCGATACACCGTCTGGCCTACCTACGACTTCGCGGTGGCGATACAGGACGCTGTCTGTGGAGTAACCCACGTCTTGAGAACCTCCGAGTTCATGTTCCGCGACGAGCTCCAAGACCAGATACGCCAGCGCCTAGGCCTGAGAAACCCGGTCTACGTCGAATACTCTAGATTTGAGTTTGAGGGGACTCCGCTCTCTCGGAGAAGGATCAGGGAGCTGATCGAGCAGGGGATTGTCAGGGGCTGGGACGACCCGCGGCTGGGAACCGTGGCCGCTGCGAGGCGCAGAGGCTTCACCCCCGAGGCTCTCCGCGAATTTGTCAAGTCCTATGTTGCCCTGACGCCCAGCAGGAAGCTATACTCTTGGGACCTACTCTACGCTATTAACAGGAGAGTAATTGACCCGAAGACGCCTAGGTTATTCTTCGTCCCCGACCCGAGGAGAGTAGTCCTGAAGAACCCTATAGCTGTAAAAGTGAGTGTGCCTCTCCACCCCTCAGCCGACATGGGCAGCAGAGCCCTAGAGATTGGAGACACAGTATTCATCCCGGGGCGGGACGCCGACCTTCTCAAGCCGGGAGACAGGGTCAGGCTCAAGTATCTCACAAACATCAGGATACTGGATAGGGTGGAGGGGGGGATAGTGGCGGAGGCCGAGGGAGGCGGCCCCGAGCCGGGGCTACAGGTCATTCAGTGGGTTCCTGAGAAGTCTCACAGGCTGGAAGTTATTGTGCCGGGGATGCTCTTCAGGGGAGAGGTGCCTGACCCCCAGAGCCTCAGTACCGTGAGCGGCTTGGTCGAGGCCTATGAGGCGAGTGTTCCGGTCGGCTCTGCCGTCCAGTTCGAGCGCTTCGGGTACTGCGTCAAAGACGCAGCCGGCGTCTACATATTTACTCATCCGTGAACCGGGCCTCACGCCTAGCTATAAACTGTGTGTGACCCCTCTCACACGTAACCTGTAGATACTCGCCCTTCTCGACGACTATCACCGCCTCCCTTTCATCCCTGCAGACTCTACATCTGAAAAGTATCTTCGACATGACTCCCTGTTCCGTCCCTGCATCTACAGTGGCTTGAAGATTATCTTCCCTTCACTGAACTCGAGGTCGAACTCCTCGTTGACCTCCAGCTTTACTCCCAGCATGTCATACTCCTCCTCAGTCAATATCAGCGTGACTTTAGGTATTATGATGTCTCTGTGAGGCGGCATTAGACCCATGCCCTGGAGCTGAGCCACGAGGCTCTGGAGGAGCCTCTGTGCCATCAGGACATCCTCGGAGCCCGAGCTGAAGGCGCTGGATGGCTGCGTCCTTCTAACCTCTACGAGCTCTATTATTTTCCCGGGCCTCCCCGTCTCCGGGTCGCTATATGCGGAGACCCTGAACACTCTAACTCTCATCTCTTCAGGCCACCTCTCCTACTCCTCCGCCTCTTCACCTATCTCCTCGAGCTCCTCAATATATCTGAGGTACTCGTCAGGCGTGAGCAGGCTCTCCAACTCCTCCCTGTTCTGGAGCTCCATCTTCACAATCCACCCCTCCCTGTATGGCGAGTCATTAATCGTCTCAGGATTGTCTAGAAGGTCCGTGTTGACCTCGACGACGCGGCCCGAGATTGGAGAGGCTAGGCTGATGCTGCTCTTCACCGACTCGATGGTCGCTATCTGCTGCCTCTTCTGGACCCGCGAGTTAATGTTAGGCAGCTCCACGTAGATTATTTCCCTCAGCTTCTTCTGCGCATAGTCCGTCAGCCCTATCACCGCGTATTTCTTCCCCTCAAGCCTCACCCAGGTATGGTCCTTCGCGTATAGGCAGTCCTCGGCAATCTGGTAGCTGCTCTCCATCGTCACACCGTTGAAATCCTAAGACGCAGACTCGTAATTAAACTCTAGGCAACGCTCAAGGTGGTTGAAGGCCCATTCTCTCAGTAGATCGGCTCCAAGAACCTGAAGGAGCCTAAGGAGCGCTCATACTCCCAAGCTATTCCGAGGAGGATGTAGTCGCTTCCGGCAGGCCCGACGAGCTGGGCGCCGCAGGGCATCTCGCCGACGCTCACAGCCACGGGTATCGAGACAGCCGGGGCCCCCGCGAGGTTGGCGAAGAAGGTCTGCGAGAGCATCTTGGCCCTGAGCTCAGCCCTCTCCTTGAGGGTCATCGACTCGACCTCCGATATCTTTGGGGCCTGTATCGGGACGGTGGGCGTGGCTAAGACGTCTAGGCTGGTGAAGAGGGAGGCCGCACGCGCAGAGAACTTCTCCCTCTCCCTGAGCGCCGCTATATACTCAACCGCGGGGATGCCGAGCCCCCAGGCAAGGTTCTCCCGCACCTCCTCGGAGTAAAGGCCCGGGCTCTCGCCCAGCCATCTCCTATGCACCGCGGCCGCCTCCGCCCCCCGAATAGTCCTCCAGAGAGAGATTCCAGGCCCCACCCACGGGAGATCGACGTCCAGAAGCTCGGCGCCAAGGCCCTCAAGGACTCCTAGAAAGGCTTCAAAGGCCCTGAGAACCGCGGCGTCGGACTGCTCCTCAAAGAGGGGCCAGGGTATTCCTATCCGGGGCTTGGTGGGTGGTGGGGGAGGAATCCGGGGAGGCACGGGGGCTTGAGGATTGGCCACCGCCATTAGTAGTGTTGAGGCGTCCCAGGCGCTCCTAGCCAGTATTCCGACTTCGTCGAGGCTCCAGGAGAGGGGGAAGACGCCGGAGGTGCTTATGAGGCCGCGGCTGGGCTTCACGCCGAGGACTCCGCAGATGGCTGCGGGGATACGGACCGAGCCTCCCGTGTCTGTGCCCAAGGCCGCGCCTGCCAGGCCCGCCGCCACTGCCGCCGCCGAGCCGCCGCTGGAGCCCCCGGTTATCCGCTCCCTGTCCCAGGGATTCCTGGCGTGGCCGTAGTGTATGTTCAGGTTTGTGGTGCCTGCCGCGAACTCGTGGAGATTCGTTGTGCCGAGTATCACCATGCCGGCGCTCCGCGCCCTGTAGACGCATTCGGCGTCCCTCTTCGCTGTCTTTGAGCCCAGGAGCCTCGAGCCAGCAGTCATGGGCAGTCCCTGCACGGCCATAATATCCTTCACGGCCAGGGGCGAGCCGTGTAGCGAGGACCGCGGCCCCCTCCTCCTCAGCTCTGCATCAGCCTCCTGAGCAGCCCTCATGGCCCTATCCTCGTCGACGGATATGTATGCCTTGAGGAGCGGGTTCATCTCCCTGATCCTCTGAAGTAGTCTGGTGATTAGGGCTTCACAGGTTATGCTACCGGCGTTTAGGGCTAGGGAGAGCTCCCTCAGAGTCCAGACCCGCTGCTGCATGACTCACCAGTAGTAGGTCGGCTGCCTCTCCGGCCTCCTCCTGAACCAGCCAATCACCACCGAGGCGACCGTCACTGCTATCACGGTGGCTGAGAAGCCTATGACGAGGATGCGGGCCTGGGACTCCGGGAACGGTGGCCTGAACTCCGCCTGCTCAACCGGCCTCGGAGGCTCCGCGACCACCACCTCGACGCTGTATCCCACCTCGGGGGACTCAGTCCTGAGGAGCTGAACCTCCACTAAGAGCCTCTCATCCTTGACAGCCTTGTTGAAGCTCGTGGCGATCGTTACTGCCTCGCCGGGTCGTTTGGAGCCCATCGACGTTAAGGCTCCTCCGTCCTCAGACCTCAGGACGACGAGCAGAGAAGCGGCTACTGATGGCTTGACAGTAATGTTCAGCCTGCTCTTGGCCGGGGCGTCGACGGGGATTGCATATATGTCGCTCGTATCTCTCCCGCCATAGAGATCCGCACCGACCTCCGTCTCCCGCACTATGTTTCCAGAGAGGTATCCGGTGAAGGTCAGGGTCTTGCCCGGCGTCATAACTGGTAGCTGGGGCAGCTGCTCCTGTGAGAAGACCTCGCCCGGTGCGTCTCCGATTCTGAGAGAGAATGTCTCGGAGCCGAGCTCGGACTTGAGCTGGACAACCTCTGCGTCAACTCTTCTCTCTACGTCCACGAGGACTCTGTAACCGACGACGGAGGGTGCCAGCCGGGCTGCAACGCTTGTGAGCACGATCCTGAAGGAGCCCTCCTTGCCTGTGACGTACCAGTTGTAGTTGTAGGTCTTTGAGCCCCCGCTCGGCAGGACCTCATCCCTGTAGAGGAGGAAGCCTCCGCCCTCCTGGGATATCCCGGTAATTATCCTAGAGTTGAGGAGCTCCTTATGATACATCTCCAACTTTACTCTGAGCCAGGAGCCCGGGTCGGCTTTCACGCAGTAGACATGCGTCTCGCCGCTGTTCTCGGGCCCCCTGAGCTCCCCCTCAACCGACTCTCCTGCTATGAGCTGCCGCCTGCACTCCTGCTCAGCGGTCGTGGGAGGGAGATACGCCAAGAGAGCTGCGACTAATAACGCGGCGATTAACAGCCTCTTCAACTCAACTTAAATCCCCAGAGCCTAATGAAAAATGTTTCCCCGTAGTTCCCCTACGCACGTGTCAAGTATTACTACGCGGCCTAGGAATACGCCGGCCACCTCTTTAGACGCCACTACTGAAAGACGCCTGAAATGTGGGATAAATGGGTTTTATAGATGATGCTAAGTCGTTCGAGGATAATAAAACAAAAAAGAAGTGGAAAAATGGGGTGATATCCGGGTTTATTTGGGTGCTTTCGGCGGTGCTGGTGGGTAGACGCCTAGTCTTCTGCCTCTCCACCATCTGTACTCGCTGACGATTATCGCTAAGACCACGACGAGCAGTATTAGGCCGATTATCAGGGCTAGTAGCGTTGAGAGCGGCATCGGTATGCCGAGCAGCTCGGTGTAGATCGGCAGCGTTATCTCAACGACTCTGCCTGCCTGTAGGTCTGCGCTGCTGACTGTTACCTCCTGGCTGTAGCCCTTGTAGTTAGCGACTACCGTGTAGGTGTCGAGCACCAGTCTGTCGAACTGCGCGAAGCCGCCCTGGTCAGCCGAGGCTGATGCAACTGTTACGGCTCCCTTGACTACGGAGACGCTTGCACCCTGTAGTCCCTGTCCCAGCTGGCCGATCACCCTGACAGAGAGCGAGAATAGCTCGCCTATCACGGTGATCGAGGTCCTGGCTGTTGATAGCTCGACGCTTCTAGCATCTGCCGGAGTAACCTCCACGCCGGTCACAGTCACTGAGAGTGAGTATGTTATTCCTCTGCCCGCAGACTCCAACGGCACTCTCTCGAACACGGCTCTGCCGTCACCGCCTGTGGACTTCGATGGCGCCTGGCCGAGCTTAACGACCGCGCCACCCATCGGCCTGCCCTGTCTGTCAACCACCGTTACTGTCACGTCGTCGACTGGTAGCTGGAGTGTCCTGCCACCAAGTAGCCTTGTCCTGAAGCCTTCGGCCGAGTCTGTTATCCTCGTGTCTGCGCTTGTGCCGTAGACTGGGCTCGAGTATCCGACGGAGACCGTCACTGGTGCGCCGGTGTATAGCGAGACTATCGTTACGACGTTTCCGGCTACGCTTACCCTGCTGAAGAGCTCTCTGGGCTCAACCGTTACCTGAGCCTCAGCGATTGGCAGAGGTCTTCCCTTCAGGTCTGTAACCTCGAAGGAGAGGTCTGTGAACGGCAGCGACGCCTCAGCCTGCACCGTGCCGACGTTCACCTGGCTTATGTCCAGTGTCCTGGTGAAGATTGTGGCGCCTGTGGGGACGTAGATAACCCTGACCTCGTAGACTCCTCTAGGCAGCTTGTTAACGGTTACCGTGTCAATCGCAGCTCCTCCTCTGAACCTTAGGGCTAGCTCTGAAACCGCACCAGTCCTCTTCAGCACCCATACCTCTAGCCTGTTCTTGATCTCGTCTGGGAGTGTCTTGCCCTCGTAGTTGAGCAGCAGCTTGAGGTCGAAGACAGCTGTCGTTACGTCTCTGTGCTTGCCGTCGTACTTGTATATCAGCTCGCTCGGCTTTCTTATCTCAATCATCGCGTCTATCGGCACCACGAGTGTCTTGGCTCTCTCGTCTGTCTCGTCGAAGTCGCTGTCATAGACCTTGACGTGATACTTTCTGACTGACTGTCCGGCCTCGGTTGTTGTGAACGGCTTCTGCGGGTCGATGAACGGCCAGATAGCTCTCAGATCCCCGTTAGCGTTGTCTGGAGACGGGTCGGTCGCAGCCCAGTAGACCCTGACTATGTACTGTAGGGCCGTGCCCTCTGCTGAAGGTGTCCTCGGGTCGTCACCTCTGTAGCCTGATACGTCAACCCTATCGTCGTTGTTGGCGTCGTAGTTCCATGGGCCGACTGCGACAGGAATGAACTCTGTGTAGCCGTCGCCGCCAACAGTTCTGGCAGGCAGCAGTGCTACTCTGTGGAAGCTGTAGAGTGTCTGCAGGTCTATTGGCTGCCTCGTCCATGTCGAGCCGAACGTGTAGCTCCAGCCTGCGATTCTGCCGCTTGCCCTCTCGACTATCTCGACGAATGCGCCTCTGAGTGGTCTGCCGTTGAAGTCAAGGGCTCTGACCGTGACTATTGTGTAGTCGACGTTGATGACGAAGGGCTTGCTCTGCTGTCTTCCGTCGATGAAGGCTGTGCAGAGCCCGAAGCACCAGTCACCGATGAACCTCGTGTCTATCTCGCGTATTGCCCAGTGTGTCGGGACCTCGTCTGGATAGTAGGCGCCTATGCTTGGCCTCGGGTCTGGGGCGTATCCGCCGTACTCGACTACTTGGACGTTCCTTGCGTCTAGGAGTTCCTTCCACTTGGCGTCGTTGACGTTGATTAGCCATGAAGGCGGCTCAACCCTGTATCTGACTGTTAGGCCTGCCCAGAGTACTTTTCTCGGGTCTGTCGGGTCGCTTCTGACTTCTCCTACGCCGTTTGCTCCTGAGACTGCTGTGCCTGATGCTACTGTTAGGCCTGCGTCTCTGCGCCTGATCTCGTATCTGACGTTGAAGCCTTCGAGCGGGTAGGCTGTGGCTATGCCCTGCTCATCTCTCCAGCCCAGTACTAGGAAGTAGAGCTGGTGGGCTGCGTTGAGCATTATCGGTACTGTTATGGTTCTTGTTGTGACGACTTTGAGTGGGCCGTCTCCGAATGTCTCGTTGTTGAGTACGAACTGTGTTGCGACGAGGTCGTCTAGCCATGTTATTGCGGAGTGGTTGGCGCTGAAGACGTATTTCCATGTTGTGTTCATGAATCTTGGTCCTGGTATCTTGCTGAACTGGACTACTCCGTCGGGGTCTGCGCTGCTGATTAGTGTGACTCTTAGCTTGCACGGGAAGTCGCTGTCTTTGCAGGCCTCGTAGTCCTGCGGCTTGTCGGGCACCGTGTACCATAGGTCGTCCTCCCACCATGTTGTTACGTTGGGGTAGTAGATCCAGAGGTTGAGGTTACGGACTGCGTCTGCTGCTGCCGTGGAGTTGCTGAGTGTGAACATGAATGTTACGTCATAGACTTCTGAGGCTCCGAATTCGACTGGTTTCTTGTCTAGTACGTAGTTGTCGCTGTATACGACTGCGCTCTCCCATACGACGTTGAACTGGTAGTGGAACTCCTCGTCTTCTGGATCATCTGCGTATGCGTCGGCTAGCCATCCGCTTGTCGGTAGCATTAGTAGGCCCTGGTAGTCGGGTATTGTGAAGCTCTTGATTAGGCCGTTTGCCTGTGTCTTCCACTGGCCGTATCTAAGCTGGCCATTGGGGGTATCGGTCTGGTCGACTAGAGCAGTCACGTCACGCGCAGTTACTACCACGTCGAGCCCGTCTAGTATGTTTCGAAGATAGAGCTTGGCTGGGTATGGTGGAACCTGGACAAGTATAGTCTTTGACCGAGTGAAAGTAGTTGTGAAAGTAGTTGAGGGTACAGTTCCCCTGATACTCACGTCAAAGCGTACGCCTTGAGGCGGCTGGCTAAGGAGGTTTGAGATTGTGACTGTGAGTGCAGCACCAGCTCCGGATACTACGATTGGGCCGCTATTCGTGATGGTCTCTGTCTCAGAGTCTATGAGGTCGCCGTTCCTCTTGAGCTCCACTGTGAATGTTGCACTATTCGGCGCGGTGGCTCCTACTAGGTGTATTACTATCTCTAACTCTGGATGATCTGGGATTGATATTCTTGTCTCTCTGGGTGCTGTGAAGTTAAGGATTACACCTGTTGCAGCTATATCAACACCTTCAGACGGGAGGGCCTCTGTTGTTGTGAATGTTAGGTATACTCTGTCCCATCTGACTGTCTTGAACCTCTGCGGCTGGTCGGGGTCTGCAACCTGCTTAAGGACCCAGCTCCAGTCTAGAATTACATCATCTGTGAGCCATTCGCTTCCGCTGTCGGCTGTGTCTATCCTCACGCTACTGGTGGTGTCTAGGTCTAGTATCCATGCCTCGACTAGTGCGCCTTCAAGTGGGCTGCCTCCCTTGTCTATCGCTTGTGGCTTGACGAATGTTACCGGTGCTGGGAGTAGTAGTGTCTCTTTCTCGAAGACTATGGCTGTTCCGTAGGGTGAGACTGTGGCGTTGATCTCTGTCCAGTTTGCGACGTACCACGGGTGCATGACTCTGAAGTGTGCTAGGCTTGGCTGTACTGTGAAGTTGTGCTTAGCATAGACCTTCGTGACCTCTACGCTGTTGTTCCAGAACTTGTCGACTGTTAGGCTCATGTTGGTTGGCAGGTTTAGGTTTTCGGCCCTGTATGAGCCGTTCCACCATATTACGCTGCTGAACTGGCTGTGAGCCTTCAGCCACGTTGTGTCGACTGTGTCCTCGGTCCAGAATGACTCGTGTGAGGGCTCGAATAGGCCTGTCACCGGGTTGTAGAACTCCATCCTTATGTTGTTGTCGTTTATGATGTCGTAGGTTGCGTCTCCTATTCTCCGCTGTCCGTCTCCGTCTACGATTCTCTTGTAGAATGTCTGGGCCCATGTTAGTAGGTCGCGGCTGACTTTGCAGGCCGTTACGCCTGTGAAGTCTCCTACGCCGTCTGGGTTGAGGAGTGTTTTTGCTCCACTGAATGGCCAAGTGTCTGTTACTGGTGTTCCGTATTTGGCTGAGTCGGGGTTGAGTGTGCTGATTATCCTTAGGACGACTCTGTCGTTGACGTATTCTGCCGGCTCTGTGAGCTCGACTGGTGGTGAGGATGTCGAGGTGTATTTGATCTTGATCTCGTATGGTACTGGGACGTTTCTGCCTGGCCACTTGCTGTTGCCCGGTGTCTGCTCTGTCTCAGGGTCGTAGTCTGGGTCTGTGACTGTTGTGACTGTTATGTTGTAGTGTGTTGGCGGCATCTGGTAGAATGTGTATTCTACCGTGCCGTAGCTCTTCAGCTCTCCTCTCGTGTCTGGCTCGCTCTGCTTGTACTCGACTGTGTATTGTAGGAATTGGTCTACTCTCTTGGTGGTGTTGAATGGGTCTGTGTTGGTGTCGCCTGTTGGGTCAAGTGTCTCGAGGAACCAGAGCTTTCTGCCTGTTAGTGGGTGTTCACCGACCCAGGTGAGTGTGACGTTTAGCCTTGGTATCTTGTTGTCCTTGTTTAGGTCCCATGTTGTGAATGTTATGTCGAGGATGTTGGCGTATAGTTTGACTGGTACGTCGTAGTTTCTGTCGAGCGTGATGGTTAGGCTTCCGTCTGGGTTGAGTGTTAGCTCCTCGGTGCCTAGTGTTGCCTTGACGAATGGTACCCAGACTCCCTTCCACCATACGCCGAGCACTTTCATCTCTCCGCCGCCGGCTATCATTCCGAAGTCTCTTGCTCCATGCTGGTCGGCTCTGTCGATCCTTGTAATGCCTCTTACATCGATGTATCTGAAGTAGGGGCTGTCTAATGTCTCTCCATTGCAGTCGACTATTACTATCTTGAGCTTGACTACGTTGACTACGATTGTGTCTATTACTGTCTCTGTTAGCTTCTCTATCTGGAACTGCTCTTCGTGGACCACTTGTCCATCGTAGGATACTGTTAGTCCGTAGGCCTGGTCTCCTGGTAGCTGGTAGAAGATTGCGTATCCTGTGTCTGCGCCTGCCCACTGGCTGTAGCTCCATGCCAGATTGCCTCGGAATTGGTCCCAGTTTATTTGGTCGGACCTTGTTACCGGGTTTCCGTTGGGTCTTATCAGTGTTACGGCGATGTCGGATGACGGTAGCGTGTTGCCCATGTTGTCTACTATCTTGTAGGCGATGTCGTGGACCCACGCTGTTATGTATACGATTCCTGTTCCTGTTAGTGCGAAGTCGTCGTATCCTCCGAAGAGCCTGTTGTCTAGGTCCTCGTTGTCGGCGCTTAGGTCTGGGAGTGGGACTACGAAGCTGGTGATGTCTATCCTCGGATAGCCTGTCAGGGATATGCTGAAGCTCTGCTCACCATCTACAGTAATAGTCTCATTGTCTCCGGATATTGTTGTGTCTATTGCAGTGCCGCCGAGTGTCATGTCCTCGAACAGGCTGGACAGGGCTAGCTCGTGTCCAAACGCGAAGAATGCGTTGTCTAGCTTGGCTTTGACGATGGGGCCTACGCTGAG
>Ga0209289_100332_pt1 | contig 26496 bp, 28 predicted proteins | sample GXS110809BmetaG_FD_184121 | JGI IMG/M metagenome (GOLD analysis project Ga0209289, IMG submission 184121) | Hot spring microbial communities from Gongxiaoshe hot spring, China to study Microbial Dark Matter (Phase II) - GXS 110809B (SPAdes)... ...
AGCGGCCCTTTCTCCTCCCACGTCCATGGAAGGCGCCGACCACGACGAGGTCGACTGTGTCAATCATCTCGCTCCGATAATCACGCTTCAGCTTAATCCACTGCCATCCACGGGCCCCAGCCCTGTAAACACTCTCCTCGTCAACCGACTTTATCATCAACCCTTCGCAGCCAGCCTCAACGGCTTCGGCGAAAAACTTCTCAACCTCCATCGGTGTCTCAACCATCCTACCCGTGCTCAGCCTCATACGCTCGCCTTCCACAACAATTTCCTCAAGCTTTTTCCTGCGGATAGGTAGAGGCTGCGTGGTGAGGTCTTCGCCGTCAACATAAAGGATGTCGAAGAAATAGAGAGCCACGGGATATTCTTCGGCGGCCTTCTCTATCTCTTTCTTCCTCTTCCGATGCATGAGCTCCTGGAAGGGGAGTGTTTCACCGGTCTCGGGGTCAAGCGGGACAGCTTCGCACTCGAGAATAGCCTCTTTCGCCGAAACACCTTTCCTCACCATCTCGACGACATCTGGATACTGGCTGGTGATGTTCTCCTGCCGACGCGAGAAGATGACAACCGTTTCACCCGACTTGTGTATCTGCATCCTTTCACCATCATACTTATACTCAGCGAACCCGCGTCCACCAAGCTTCTCGAGAATCTCCTCAGCGCTGGCAAGCCTCTCCGCCAGCATACATCTAACAGGTATGCCGACCCTTACGCTGAATCTCCGAACACCCTCGGGCCCTTCACGGGCCGCGGTCAAGGCGACTAGCCCGATGTCGCTGCTCAGATTATATGCTCGTTCACAAACCTCCCGCTCGCACCCAAACGCCTTGGCCAGGGCGTCGAGAATAGTCATGTCCGCGACACCCAGCCTCATGTTGCCCGTGACTATGCGTAGGATGTGCTTGGCCTCCACAGGCGATGCCTGCGCCAACAACCCAGCCAAGATAGACATTTTAACATCCACCGCCCCGGGCCCCGTTGAACGCGCAATCTTCTCAAAAGCGGAGTAAACATCTTGAACCGTGAGCTCCTGTGTGAAAAGCGTTGTCTGAGGCTTTCTCCGCAGCAGAACCATGGCGGCGTTTCCCACGTCACCGTGTCTCGCATAGGCTTCATCAACCTCTTTCTCAGAAGCCCCCGTAACCTGCTTAACCACCCTCAGCGCAAGCTTCTCCGCGACACCCAGCTCCAGCCCACGGTAAGCGGGGTAAATCTCCCCCAAAGTCATGTAAACAACCTTGTCAATGATGTCTGGCGGCGTCTTGGACAACAGCTCCGCCAAAATATCCGTCATCTCAAGCCTCTTCGTTGTAGCCTCCAGACGCTCATAAAAGTCGACGAGCTCGCGGAAAAGCATCCCCATCAAGGCTTAGTCCAAACTGAATATAAATCATTGGCTGATGGAAATGTGTTTTTGCGCCGCATTTAAATAGCCCAAAAATGGAGAGGGCTTGAATTGATTCTAAGCCGTGATGTTCAGTCGGAGTCGGCGACAACGCCTATTGAGCTTGATTGGGTTGCTGTTTCCGATGTCCTGTTCCCAGTTGATGAGGAGGTTTTAGAAGGCTTCCGCCTCGCGTCAACACCTGTCGTGGAGGCGGCGGTCAACCTACCTTATACACAGAGAGGAATACACGCCTCCCGCAGCTATGAAGCGGTGAAACAAGCCATCTCATCGCTACAATACACAAATGTTTACGGAATCACTTCACAGATTGTTAAAACGCTTCTCGAAAAACATGTATACTCCACGCGGGCGCGGGCCGTTCTCAGGCTGAGCCTCTTCGAAGTTGAGAGAAGCCCCGTGACCAAGGCCGAGACTCTGGAGCATTTCGAGGCAGTGTTCAAGTCCTATGGCCACAGGGTTAACGGAGGCCATGTTTTGCGGAATTTTGTAGGCGTCAGAGGCACCGGTATAACGGCTTGTCCATGCGCCAAGGAAGTGATACGGGAGATTTATCTTAACGGCGATAACCGCGGAGACCCGATACCAACCCATATGCAGAGAAGCTATTGCGAAATCGTCGTGGAGAGCGATGGAAATGTTACGCTCACCCAGCTGCTAAACATTTTGAAGAATTCTTTCAGCAGCAGAACCGTCGAGCTTCTTAAACGCGTGGATGAAGCGGAGGTAGTTGTCTCTGCAATCCAGAGGCCGAGGTTTGTTGAGGACGTGGCGAGAACCGCGGCGTATCTCGCCGCCAAACAGTTCCCAACACTTCCAGACAACCACCACGTATCCATCAGAGTCAAATCTCTCGAAAGCATCCATCGCCACAACATGGAGTCACGTCTGCGAACCACACTCGGCGAGATAAGACGCCAAGTTGAAAACAACCGAGTGGCTTAAACATTACCGCGAAATATGCAGTGTTCTCGGAATCGATGAGGAAAGAGACAGAATAGCCGCCGAAACACTCTCCAACCTACTAGTTGGATGGAGCGCTTCGAGGCAGGAGCTTTCAGACCTTCTTCACCGCGGAGCCTTTGCAGCGGTTTTTGGCGCGGGACCATCGCTGGAAACCGACCTCAAGCAATATCTTCAAGTGTTTGACCCGGAGAGGGCGGTCACAATCGCTGTGGATGGTGCTGTTAAAGTTTTTCTTGCATGGGGAATTGTTCCGAACGTAGTTGTTACGGACCTTGACGGCGGAGACGATGTCTTGGTCAAAGCGGCTGAGAACGGATGCTTCATGGTGGTGCATGCACATGGAGACAACATAGAGAAGATAAGGCGGCTAGTTCCGCTGATGCGTGGCAGGGTTCTCGGCACAACCCAGACAGAGCCTATCGGTGTTTTGGAGAACTTCGGCGGATTCACCGACGGCGACCGAGCCGTCTACATGTGCGAGGAACTTGGCGTGAAGAAGATTGTTGTAGCAGGCATGGATTTTGACGGCGAAATAGGACATTATTCGAAGCCGCGGCCCCTCTCCAAGGAAATGGAGAAACGTAAAAAGCTCAAGCTCCAAATAGGCAAAAACCTTCTCGAAACACTCGCGGCACAGACAACGGCAACCCTACTCGACGCCTCGAACACTTTCTCCCAAATTAAGGGATTCAGAAAAACCACGTGGAAAGAGCTCGCTCAAAAATAGAATGCTTTATTCGGTTGTGAGGAGAAGAGAGGCCCCTGCTTCTCCAACATATACCGGGTAGTTGGGAAATTTTTTCTTCAACATGTCGACGATTTTTTCAGCGTCTTCTTCATACACAATGGCGTGAACAGCTTTGCCGACCATGTTCTGTGCGTAGCCTATTGTGGGGAGTTTGTCGAATGTGTCGAAGATTTGGTGAACGGTGTTGTCTATGAAGCCGGCTTCGTATGCGAATGCTCGGGCTTGTTTGAGAAAGTTTTCCGGCGTAGGGTTGCGGAGTATCCTGTCCATGTATCTGTCGCCGATTTGCTCAAGCTGTCGGAGCCTCTCCACCGAGGCGATGGCCTCGGGTGTCTCGGTTTTCTCCGCGGCCACTGCGATTAGCTTGGTTTTGGGCGGGAGTGGGATTTCGTCGATGACAGCATGGTCTGGGGAGCCCTCCTTCAGCACGAGAACAAGTCCCGTGTGGCCGAATCCCGCCTCGCTGTTCAGCCCTGTTTTGCATAAGACCTCGACGCGGTGGGTGTGTTTCAGGGCCTCACGAAGGGTCAGCGGCCTGCCGACGAGACGTGAGAGCGCCATCAACACTCCCAGAGCCGCCGCGGCGCTTGTTCCAAAACCCATCGCAATCGGCACATGTATGCTGTGGCTTACCTTAACATGGCCCTCAAACACAGCCACCTCCCGCAATACCTCGACAGCTTTCTCCGAGGGCGGAAAACTCGCCGGCTCACCGTTTATCTCGATGCTCAGCCCATTGCCCTCCACAATCTCCACAACGGTTTTGACGCCGGGGAAGAATGAGAAGCCTCCCCCAAGAGCTCCTATCGTATCAGGGTCGCTGCGTAGCTTGTCGCCGTCGAGAACCTTGGGTGAGAAGATGCTGGATAACGGTGTAGGGCCCTCGAAGACCGCTTTCAGCAACACTACTCACGGGCGACCGATGGCACAGCTTTCCGGACAGCGGCCACGAGCGGCGGCAGCAATATCATCAGAAACGGTATCTCGGTCAAGTAGGTCCAGAGAAACCATATCGCGGCGGCGTAGAGCGGAAGCCCGTGTCCACCTCCCGCGGCTGCTGGCAGCGAAAAGAACTGGCTGTAGAGCCACACACCCAAGCCAATCATCGCCGAGCCGACGATAAGGCCTGTAGAAGACGCGGCCACAAGCCCCGAATACCGTGGCCTGTAAAAGCTGTAGGCCACGCTAATCACCAGCGATAACACACCGGCGCCTATGAAGATGGAGGCCGACTCCCATCCTCCGAAAATATCGGCCCAAGAACCGGCCAACGCAGCGGCGAGAGGAGCCGCCTGCAGCAACACCGGTAACACCGACACCCTCTGGCTGGACGCGAGCCTGCGAGCGAGAACACCGAGAATGTAGAACCCTGCCACGTTGGATGTTACGCCCACCGATATGCTGAGAACTGGGTCACCGTGTATCAACATGTCGCTGATGAAGATTCCGAGGCCCGCGCCTAAGGCACCTATTTTCGGCGAAAACAGGACGGCGAAAACAGCGGGAATGACAACCGCGGGCCAGAATCGGACTGTGCCTACGACTGGTGCGAAGATGCCGAGAAATGTCAGGTAGCCTACGCCTGCGTAGAGTGCTGCGTTTGCGGCTATGAGGACCAGCTCGAGGCTGGATGTTCTCTTTGACATTGGTTTCTACATAGTTTACTTGTTGAAAGGCTTTATCTATATAGGCTACATAGTCATCGAATCACGCCAGCCGCTTAACCAGCTCAAGCCTAACAGGTTTCCTTATGTCACGCACCGCCAGCACCCGTCCCTTCACATCAGAGAGGATGAGAATCTGTTGACCTATTTTCCATGGCTTCCAGTCTATGAACCGTACGACTCTGAGGTCCTCCGAGATGGCGACAACCTCGTAGCCCTCTGCGTTGAAGGAGAAGGGTGTGCTCATGGGTAGGAAGAAGAACCATTCTCCGCCTCGTGATTTCACAGAGCGGACAACAGCTCGCCTAAGCCTCCGCCCCGCTCTCTCAAGCCGGTCTCTGAGAACAACGATCAGAGCCACGCAGGTCAAGACGGTGAACAACAGCCTAAGCCACGGACTCTGGTTGGTGAGGAAAAGAGCAAACAAGGCGGCGGCCGAGATGACCAGAAGCTCCAGCTTGAGAAGAAAAGCCATTTTGTCTCGTTGAAGCCTGCTCTCAAAACTCACGGCGAAAGTAGGCCTCATACATGGTTGAATCATGAATGGCTGGCAAAAAGCTTATCCCCGAAACGTCAAACCACCTCTTTTAGAAACTTTCTTCACGTAGATGTAGGTGATTAGGGCTGTCCAGCCGAGTGTGAAGACGAGCCAGAGGACGAGGTTCAAGGCTGTTAGGCTTCTGAAAGTTTGGAGTATGATGAGTAGCAGGATGGGGAGGGCTGTGTAGAGGATTGCGAGGGCAAGCGATTCGAGCATGAACCGGGTCTGTCTCGAGAGCTTGAACCGCATAACCATCCCTCTCTCCACAGGTTACTCGGTCTTCTTTATTCTTGCGCCCAGTTTTGATAGGTCTTGTAGAAATGCTGGGTAGGAGACGTCGGCTGACTCGGCGCCTTTGACGATGAGTCCTTTTTCGAGGGCGAGGCCGAGGACTGTGAAGGCCATGAAGAGCCTGTGGTCGCCATGTCCGTCAACGGCTACACCTCCCTTGATGCGTGGATTGCCGTGGATGAGAAGCCCGTCGGCCAGCTCCTCAACCTCCACACCCAGCTTCCGCAGCTCAGCCGCAGTCAACGTAACCCTGTCGCTCTCCTTCAACCTTGCATGGGCAACACCATGTATCCGTGTTTGGCCATCGTTGACAGCGGCGATAACAGCCGTGACAGGCAAAAGGTCAGGCGCATCCCTCAACACAACCTCTACATCAGCATTATTCCTGCCACCCTCCACGAAAAGGCCCTCCGATGTATAGTTCGCCTCGGAGCCATAGAGTTTGATGATTTCGACTATTTTTTCATCGGCCTGAGGATACTGTGTCGAGAGGTTTTTGATGGTTACTTGTCCCTGGGTTAGGTGGGCTGCCGCGGCGATGAAGGCCGCCGAGCTGAAGTCGCCCGGGACGGTGAACTCGACACCACGCAACTCCTGTGGAGAAACCCTAAACCATTCATATCCTCTGCGACGTATCTCGCCGCCGAAAACCTCAACCATCTTAATGGTGGCGTCTACATATGGTTTTGAGACAAGCTCCTCCATCACCTGTATCTCGATGTCTCCATGTGCCGCGAGGCCTGTGAGAAGGAGTGAGGTCACGTATTGTGAGGATTCGTCGCCTTTGATTTTCGCCGTGCCTGTTATCCTGTTTCCGCCCTTGACTATGACTGGTGCTGACCCGTTTCCGCGTGTTGACCAGCATTCTGCACCTATTTGATTCAGTGCTTCCAGCAGCTGAGCCATCGGTCTTCTCCTTATGCTTTCGTCGCCTGTCAAGACTGTGTAGCCTTTCTCGACAAGTGTCGCGAGGCCCGTGTATATCCGGAGAGTGGTTCCCGAGTTCATGACGTCGATGATGTTGTCGGGTGTCTTGAATCGTCTGCGTCCAACGACTGTGTAGGCACCGGGTTTTTCCACGATTTCTGCGCCGAGCATTTTCGCCGCGTTTATGGTTGCCTGTGTGTCTCGTGAGATGAGTGGGTTGTGGATTATGGTTTTTTCTGTGCAGAGGGATGCGAGGCTGAAGACGCGGTGTGTGTAGCTCTTGCTCGGCGGAGCCTCGACAACGCCCGTGAGCCGAGATGGCTCAACATGGACAGATGTCAACCATTCTCCCCCGGTTAACCGATGCTTTAACTATCTCCCCCTCATAGGCTGAAAAGGCATCAGCGACTTCGTCAACCCGTTCCTCGGCAACAATCGCAGCCACCGCAGGCCCTGTTCCCGACAACCCCGCCGCATACGCTCCAGCCCTTAGCGCATTCATCGCAGGCTCTATGGGGAGGCCGAGGGCTGCCGAGTGGGCGAGGCCGTTTATGGTCATGGCTTCCCAGTGTTTGCCTTCGAGGGTGAGGGTGAAGGCTGCTGCGGCTATGTTTCTGATGGGTGTGAGCAGTTCTTTTCTGAAGCTCGCTGTGTAGGTTTTTCCCGGAGGCACGTAGATGACGGCGTAGAGCTTCTCCTCCACAAGGATATGTTTGAGGATTTTTCTGCCATGATTGTCTGTGGCCACTATGCCGCCGAGCATGCAGGCCGCGGCGTCATCCAGCGCACCTGTTATCGAGGTCCCCGACAAGATAGATGCTTCTGCAACGTTTCGCAGCAGCTCATCCGCGGCCATTTTTTTACCCAAGGCGTCGAGAAAAGCGTTTGCAATAGCCACGGCCGCTGAGCTGGAGCTTTTCAACCCAACCGCTACAGGAATGTTCGAGTAAGTGCGTATCTCTGCGCCTTTTACCTCGACGCCGAGGGCCTGTGAAAAAACTTTGATGACGGCTTTTGCGAGTGAAGGGTCAGCGTCTTCGCCGTTGATGCTGAGCTTTATTTGTGGTTCATTGATTGTTTCAAGCTCGGCCTCTGTCTGGAGGTTTATGCCGAGTGCTGCGCCGAAGCCTGTTGAGATTGCGTTGACGATTGAGACCGCTCCGCCTGCTCTTCCCCTGCCCTTCAACTTCTCCTCCTCTGAAGAGCCTTGAGAGCCGCTTTCTTCATGGTTTTTATGTCGCCGTCTATGCCGAGCCATATCTTGAGGGCTTCGGCTCCCTGTGCAACGAGCATGTCCAAGCCGCCGATGGCTTTGGCTCCACTGGCACGCGCCATCTTGAGGAGCTTTGTTTCAACAGGGTTGTAAACCATGTCGAAAACGGTCAATCTTTTGTGTAGCAGCTTGGCTGGAACGGGTGATGCGTTGATGTTTGGAGCCATGCCGACTGGTGTCGCGTTGACAAGCAGCTCAGCCTTCTCAACCGCTTCAGCAAACGGCTTAGACCCGAGTTTCACGACACGAATAGGCAAACCCTTTCTCCGCGCAAACCGCAGAAACTCATCCATGGTGGATTTTCTACGGCCCGCGAAAACGAGGTCACCGTATCCTTTACGGTTTAGTGCAACGGCCGCGGCCCTCGCGGCACCACCCACCCCCAGCACAACAGCTCTGCCGCTCACGGGCTCGGGAACACAGGCCAACACACCTGCCACATCAGTGTTGAAACCTATCCGCCTCACATCCATAACCTTCACCACGTTCACCGCTTCGACAAGCTCAGCAGACCTGTCCAGTCTATCGAGATGCTTGATGATGGATACCTTGTGTGGAATGGTGACGTTGAAGCCTATGAAGTTCATGAGATGGGCTGAGGAGACGAAGCCGCGGAGGTCGCGGGGATGAACGTCAACAGCTATGTAGAGGATGTTGTCTATGCCCTGTTTCTGGAGGGCCGCGTTCATCATCGCCGGTGAGACGCTGTGGCCGATGGGGTGTCCGATGACGCCGAGGAGACCCGCCCTCAGCCTCCACCCCCTCCTCTGCAGATGTTTTCACGCATCATGAGCATCTCCTCCACTGTAAGCTGTCCCGGAGCGGTCTTCGCATCTCCAAGAGCCGCATAAGCTATCGGAGCATCCGCCGCCATAGAGAGAATACGTGTTATCCAGCCCTGTTCACCCATGCAGAAGGCGATGAGTCGTCTTGGGGGATACTTGGTGTAAAGGCTGATGACACGGATGTTGTCACGTGGGCCGGTTGAGAACGTTACGACCTTTGCCACATCTCCATGTCTCAGACATTCTTCACATAAACGGCTGAGCGAATCATCGTCAGGGGTTGATTCAAAGCTGTGCCAGGAAGCAATCACCTTTACGCCTGCTCTGCGGAATTCATCGGCTGGATACTGTTTCAACGTCGAGAGCTCGAGGTCTATGTAGGCGGGTCTAATATCCGCAAGCCTTCTGAGAATCTTTACACGCTCCTCAACAGGCAGCGATGACTTGCCGCCCTCCCCCATAGGCCTCAAAGTCAGCACAAGCCTATCGGCGAATGGACGCAGCTTTTCAGCGAGGCTCTCCACACTATTGTAGCCCGAGAGGTCGAGACGCACTTCCGCAAGGTCCGCACCCTTCTCAAAGCCGCGGCGAATATTTTCAGCAAGATTTTCCTCATTCTCTCCGTAGACGGAGACACATATCCGTGTTTTGCTCATTTCTCCACAACAGTCTCCTCAACAGCCATTCCAAAATGTCGTCCACGTGTTTGGGATATGTGGCAGAGGATTTTGTCGTTTTTCTTAAGCTCTGTAACGGATATGAGTTCTCCTCCTGGTGTGACGAAGCGGATTGTTTCCGCGTCTTGAACCGTGACTACGCCCAACATGTCGTTGTACCGTGCTTTGACGAGGCGGAGAGGTCTTCTCTCAATTTTTACGCGGCCTATTGATGCTATCCGTGTCCGGCCTGTTCTCGAGACGATGAGAACACGGTCGCCCGCCTCGAGTTCTGAGAGATATTTTGTGTTTCCGTCGGGCATGAGGACGTAGCTGTGGACTGCTCCGGCGTTTACTCTGAAGGGGCGTGGGCTTGTGAAGCTTGAGCCAACCGCCTCGTTGTGTATGAGGAAGAACATGGAGGCTTTGCTGCCGACAAGCATTCCTTCACCAATCTCCATCATCGTCACAGTGTCGACGCATGCTCTGTCACCCACCCCGACAGGCCGCACCTCCTCCACAACAGCCTCAACAAGCTGTATCTCCGCAGGCTTCTTCACCAGCTCAAGCAGTATACGAAGCTCCTGCTCGTTCTCGGGCTTGGCAACAATGCCGTCGACACCTTTCTCGAGAATGTTGATGAATAGCTCGGCTTCGGAGACGTTGGAGACCTCTGCCAAAACCCTGCAGCCCGTCCCCTCAAGCATCGCGAGAAGATTTTCCACGGGTATGATTTTCCAGTCACCTGTCGCGATTACAACCTCGTCGGCGCCCGAGCGAGCCAGCTCCGCCACATGCTCCAAATCCCTCGGAGACCTGATGACCACACGCGGAACCGTCGCCTTCTTCTCCCCATGTCTAACGTAGCCATCCTGGGTAGGGACATAGGTTTCTACACCATGCAGAGGCGACTGCGACAAAAAGCTCTGAACACCTTGTGAGAGGGCTTTTCTGAAAAGCGTGTCATTGCCCTCTACGTTTACCACAAGCTTTTTCATGGTGTGAGAACCGGTAAAGCTTCCTCTACACGGCGGCCTTCTATGACTATTCGGCGAAGGGCCTTAACCATGTTCTCGGGCGACCTGTGCTGGAAAACGTTTCTTCCGAAGGTTATTCCCATGCATCCCCCTGCCACCGATGCATAGGCCAGCCGAAGCACGTCCTCGTCCCTCTCCATCTTCGGCCCACCCGCCGCAACCACCGGCACCGGACAGCTACGGGTGACAGCTTCAATCTCTTCTACGTTGGCCGACGGCATAGGTGTCTTGACTATGTCTGCTCCAAGCTCGGCGCCAACCCTTGCGACGTGGCTTATGACCGCTGGGTCGCTTGGGTTTTTGATGTTTTCGCCGCGTGGATACATCATCGCAATCATTGGGACCTGCCACTCGTCACAGGCATCGGCAACAAGGCCCAGATGCTCAAGCATAACGTCATCATCCACGCCTCCTATGTTTATGTGAACCGAGACCGCGTCGACTCCGAGGCGCAAAGCCTCTTCAACAGACGCTATCAACACCTTCCTGTTATAATGTGTGCTGAGCTGGGTGCTGGCCGACATGTGCATAATGGTTCCCGTTTTTAAGGGTCTTTTGAGCGAGCGGAAAACTCCCTTATGTGCGAGCAGGGCTGTAACGCCGGCTGACTCAAGCCTATAGACCAGGTCCTCGATGTTTTCGAGGCCTTTTACGGGGCCTAGAGATGTGCCATGGTCGAGGGGTATGCAGAGCATTCGGCCGTTCTCCAACAACCTGTTTAACCGAGCCTGCTTACCGAACACCATGCAGCTACTCACCCAGCAGACCCATGTGACGAGCTACCTCAGCCGTCAAAATCGTGCCTCCAGCAGCACCGCGGATAAGGTTGTGACTCAGAGAGATGAACCTCACCTTCTCACCGTTCACACGGATTCTTCCAACAGAGACACTCATGCCGGGAACCGTTCCAGCGTCAACGTCAATTCTTGTCTGGGGCCTGTCAGGCTCTCTGCGGACAACGATGGGCCTCGCAGGCGCCGTGGGAAGGTTGAGCTCCTGCGGAAGAGAAACATACTCCGCCAACAATTCCGCGACGGTTTCCTCGTCTGCGGGCTTCTCCGTCTCGAGATAAATTGACTCCATGTGTCCATCCAGAGTGGGAACACGTGTGCATGTGGCGTAAACCTCGACGCTGTCATAAATGAAGCGGCCGTCGCCATAGCGGCCGAGAATCTTCGCGGCCTCCGTCTCGACTTTCCTCTCTTCACCAGAGATGTATGGGATGACGTTTCCCAGTATAGAGAGGGATGCGACGCCGGGGTAGCCGGCTCCCGAGACGGCCTGCATAGTTGTGACAATAACTTTTTTCACGCCGAGGCTTTGCTTCAGTGGCTGAAGAGGAAGCACCAACCCGACCGTTGTGCAGTTGGGTGTGGTGACGATGTAGCCTTCCCAGCCCCGCTTCTTTCTCTGGATGTGAACCATGTTGAGATGTTCGGGGTTGATTTCGGGAACTATCAGAGGCACGTCCCCCTCCATCCGGTAGGCTGCGGCGTCGCTGAAGACGGGGAAGCCTGCTTCGGCGAATTTTGGCTCAGCCTCTCTCGCGGCCTCCGTCGGCAGACAGCTGAACACGAAGTCGGCGTCAACCTTCTTCGGGTCCGTGGGCAAAACCTCCATCTCCGCAATCTCCTTAGGAGGCTCAGGCGCCTCCCCCCTCACAGCCTCAACATATTTTCTGCCAACAGACTCCTTCCCCGTTAAAGCCGCTATCCTAAACCATGGATGACGATACAGCATCTTGATATAGTGCTGGCCAACCATCCCCGTGGCCCCCAGAATCGCGACGCTGTAGGTCTTCATGCCTCGGAAAAACCGTTATGCTCGGCTTATTAGTGTTTTTAGAAGAGCAGCCAACAACGTTTATAATTGATGCATCGTCATATGCAAGAGACCCCCCATCTTAGTCGTCGGATAATCCGTGTAGAATATCCCATGATGAATATCCACCAATCTTGACACCTGAGGCTTAGCTAAGGCGGTCTTGACCAGCTTCTCCCAAAGGCGATAAACAGCCCGACTAAAAACATCGATTTTTGTGTAAAACAGGTCGGTGAAATGGAGGCTGTGGCCTGAGCCGGTTTACTGTTTTTATCTCTTCATCAGAAGGGTTTCAGTGGCTTTCAGAATGATGAACACCGGGTCGCCGGGAGAGATTTTGAGACGTTTTAGGCTATCGGTTGTTATAATGGATTTTACCTCTTGATGGCCATCCAAGTCGACGCTCACCATGCTTATCACATCTCCTTCGGTCACATGCTTCACATGCCCAGTGAGTATGTTTCTAGCACTGAGTCTAAGTTCTATGAATGATTTGATGAACCCTGGCCTGTGGATTGATTGGGCGGAGTAGTATGCTTCGAGAAGCTTGTGTCCAAGCTCTGTGAGAAGTGTCAAGCCCTTGTTTCTGCCCCCTCGGATGGATTGGACAGGCTTGCCGCCAGCCTTTCTCTCGATATCCTTCAACCAGTTTACGGCGGTTCTATAGCTGATGCCCATATGGAGACAGGCAGAGGATATGCTAGATGCTCTGTTTATGTTCTCGAGAAGCTCAAACCTCTCCTGCTCAAGTTCTATGGTTTTTCCCTCCAAATTTACGGTCACCAACGCCGATATGCACCGATATGAAACAGAATGCAAAAATATATAAAGAATTCGGCCGCGAAATGGGATGTGAAAGGCAAAAATTTCATATTACTATGGGTTGCAGCAATAACTGTTTTGGTCCTGTTGGCCACAGCTTTTACAAGTCAGCCGCAGGCTGCGCTTGTTTACACCGCGCCAAGCTTAAGAAAAGTTTCTGACATTCTATCCACACTTACAACCGAACCATTAAACATACAGGTATACGGCAGCGTTGCAGCGGCCAACCTCATCAAGTCAGGAAGAACCCCAGACCTTTACCTCACAGTCGACAGCGAGCTAAAGCACGGCCTCAACTACCGGAAGGAATTGACGTTAGGATACTTTAGACTGACTTTCGTATGTCAAAAAGGGATAAACAGCCTCGATGCAGTGAAGACCGTGAAAATCGGGTTGGCTGACCCCAATCAAGCTCCCATAGGCTACAGAGCTTTAGCGGCCATGTATCTCCTTGCAAGCGAACGTTTTCCAGGGCTCATTGACGAGCTACAGCAAAGCCTGAACATACGTTATCAAAAATCGGGAGACACTTTGGTTATGGAGCTCTCTGAGATATCGGCGTCGGGGAGGTTTTACCTCAGGCCAAACCTCGACGGCGCGGGAACACTTCTCGAGGCCGGTGGAGTGGATTGCATATTTGCACACTCCCCCTTCATCATCGTCCGAAACTACAGTCAAACATACAACATCATAGAAATGCCCCCTCACCTGAATTTTGAGAATGACCCGCCAATCACAATAGTGGCCAAGCTTAAGGGGGGAGATGTAGTTGTCAAACGATTTGAAGCTGCAGCCTTTAGCTTCAGCGAAAAAGGCGATAAACTGCTTGAGCTGTTGAAGCAAATTGACCTGTCAATCGCAGGAATACGTGCAGCCGGCTGAGCAGCCATGAAAAATCCTTTGAAAATAATTGTTTTAGCAGCCGCTATAATGTATATCGCGGTTCTCTTTCTACCGCCGCTTCTCTACCAGCGTCTAACCCTTCCCCCAGATCCCTATACATCAATCGTCAACACAGCGTTGGCCGCTTCGATAGCGTCTTTGCTTGCTTTCCCGCTTGCTGTCCTGCTGGGGTTCTATGTCTCCGCCAGAGGCCTCGCAGTGGTCTTGCCTTTTCTGATGTTTGCGACAGCTATACCGCATACTGCAATAGGGCTTATGGTTCTGCCACTTTTTTTGGCATTGAACATAGTTGACACGTGGCTCGCAGTCATAATTACTATGATGATTGTTTCGCTGCCGCTTGGTGTTGGCTCGGTGGCTTCGGGGCTATCCGCCACCGTCAAGGCTCTTGACGAGTTTCTCTCCGTGCTGGGCGTGGGAGAGCTACGCAACATCTGGATACACATGCGGGCCATGGGGCTTGGTTGGGCTGTCTCGTTTATGCTCATGTGGTTGAGAGCATTCTCGGAGCTTGGCGCGCTTCTGATTGTGTCCTATAGACCTTCTACAGTAGGAGTCTATATGTTCGAGCTTTTCCAGACAGGAGGAGCCGAAGCAGCGGTTCCATACGCTATAATCGTCGCAACCCTAGGCATGGTCTTCAGCGGCCTGCTATACATTATCTCGTGGAGAGGTGGCTAGCTTGCTTGTGGTAGAGGGGCTTGAAGTTGAGAGAACCGGTTTCCGAATAAATGTAGAAAGATTTGTTTCATCGAAAATAACGATCATACTTGGGTGCAACGGCACCGGCAAAACAACCCTGCTAAAAACCATAGCAGGTTTCATAAAGCCTCGGAAAGGAGTCATACATCTGAACGGCCGCGACATCACCAATCTCCCACCATCGGAGAGAAGAATTGGCTACATGCCCCAGCAGCCGATCAAACTCCCCTACAAACCCAGAGACGCAATCCATTACCTCGCAAAAATATTCAGAGCCGACCCACAGCCTGTCATAGAGAAGATGCGTCTAGAGCAGATTCTGCGTAAGGAGAAGCTTTCCACTGGCGAGGCTCAAATACTTGCCCTCTCAATCCTCTTACTGAGAAAAACGGAGCTACTGCTGCTGGACGAGCCCACCTCTTCCCTGGACTTCCCCAACAGCGTCAATTTCTGGAGCCTCATCAGGTCGCTCAACATTCCCATGGTTTATGTCACTCACAACCCTGTAGAGGCAGCTGCCGTAGGCGATGAAGTATACGTCATCGAAGATGGTGTGTTAAGAGGGCCTTTCGAGAACAAACTCAGAAGTAAAGCCGAAGAACTTGTGGAGACCCTGAACCTGTACAAGAATAGAGTTTGGGTTTTGGAATGATTTAGTCTATTACCTTTTTCTGCCCAATTGAAGCCCGGCGCGTTAAGCGACCACATGGATAGCATCATGTTTGTTAAGTAGTGGAAAAACAACCACGTTGCTGTCAAACCCTGTCTCTTGTCCTGGGATGATGGACATTTGACAGAAATGGTTTTATACACGTTGTTTACTCGTGTCTTGAATGTTGGCGGCTGGTGGTTGTCTTTGGCGTAAGCCGGGCATGCCTTTGCTTAGCTGAGCTATCTGTCTCTATGGAGGTGTTGGCTGTTGGCTAATAGTGGAGAGAGTTTCCGTGTGACACCGTGGGAGGTTGAGGGCGCGGTCAACTACGAGAGGCTCGTCAAAGAGTTTGGCACAGAGCTTATCACGGAAGAGTTGATGAAGCGTCTTGAAAAAGCCGCTGGCGGAAGCAACCACATGCTGCGTCGCAGAGTCTTCTTCTCCCACAGAGACCTCGGCCATGTTCTCGACGACCACGAATCCGGCAAAGGATTCTATCTCTACACCGGCAGAGGCCCCAGCGGCCCCATGCATGTCGGCCACATCATCCCCTTCTACTTCACAAAATGGCTGCAGGAAAGATTCGACGCAAACGTCTACATCCAGATGACCGATGACGAGAAGTTTCTCGAGGAATCGCGTGGGCTGACGCTTGAGGACACGGCTTACTGGTCTCTCGACAACATGGTAAACATAGCCGCGGTCGGCTTCGACCCCGACAAAACCTTCATCTTCCGAAACACAGAGTTCATGGCGCGAATGTACCGCCCCGTCCTGAAAGTAGCCAGGAAGATTAACTTCAGCTGGGTTCGCGCAGTCTTCGGCTTCAACGAGCAGACAAACATCGGGATGGTGTTTTTCCCCGCTATCCAAATAGTGCCAACCATGTTTGAGAAAAGGAGATGCCTTATTCCCGCGGCCATCGACCAGGACCCCTACTGGCGCATCCAGAGAGACATCGCGGAGAGCCTCGGCTTCTACAAGGCGGCCGCGATACACAGCAGGTTTCTGATGCCTTTGACGGGGCCCACAGGTAAGATGAGCGCTTCACAGCCCGAGGCAGCGGTCTTCCTCACCGACGACGACAAAACAGTCCGCAAAAAAATCTGGCAAGCCTTTTCAGGAGGTCAGCCAACCGTGGAGCTGCATCGTAAACTCGGCGGAAACCCCGACGTCGACGTGGCGTTTCAGTGGCTCTACTACTTTTTTGAGGAGGATGATAGGAGGGTGGAGCAGCTGAGGGAGGAGTATGTATCGGGCAGGCTGTTGACAGGTGAGCTGAAGGAGATTCTGATTGAGAAGGTGCAGATGTTTTTGACGCGTTTCCGCGAGGCCCGTGAAAAGGCGAAGGATAGGCTAAGGCTTTTCACCCACGAGGGGCGTCTCGCATCGCGTATGTGGGAGAGCTGGCCCGAGGACACCTAATCCTCCAAAGGGCCCTTGTAGATTGCACGGGGCCTGAACAGCCTGTTCTCGGCCTGCTGCTCGATGACATGGGCTGCCCAGCCGGCAACCCTCGAAGCCGCGAAAATCGGCGTGTAGAACCGTGGCGGAATCTTCATGAGTTTGTAGAGTGCGGCGGCGTAGAAGTCGAGGTTCGGATAGAGGCTCTTCTCCTTCTCCATCAAGCGCTCAACATGGTCAGCGACACGGTATAGACGGTCGTCGCCAACCTTTGCACACGCCTCCTCCAGCAAACGCTTGGTCAACTCAGCCCTAGGGTCGATGCCGCGTCTATACACCCTATGCCCGAAGCCCATAATTCGCTCCTTACGCTCAAGCCTTTCCCGCACATATTTCTCCGCACCAGCCACATCATACTCGAAAATCTCCGTAGCCTTCTCGTTAGCGCCGCCATGCAGAGGGCCCTTCAAAGCCGCCAACCCACCTACAACCGCTCCATACATGTCCGCCAACGTCGACGCAATCACCCGAGCCGTGAAAGTCGAGGCCGCGAGCTCATGCTCAACATAGAGGATGAAAAGTATCTCAAACGGCTTAATCATCCAGTCTTCTACACCTCCTCCTCTAATCAATCGTAAAATGTTCTCGGCGTGGCCCCTTGTCTCATCGGCCTCCGCGAATGTTCTCCGTGTGAGCAGGTTGTCGAGGTTGGCGACAAGTAGCCCCGTTTTCGCAACAAGCCTCGCCGCTTTCCTCTTATTTGCTTCAGGTGATGTGTCGTCGAGGTCGGGGTCGAAGGGTGCGAGAGCCGATACACCAGTCCGCAAAGCATCCATGGGATGTGTTTCCGCTGGGAGGCTTTTCACAACATCCACGACAGCGTTTGGCACACGCCTTTCCACGGCTATCAATCTTGTAAACTGTTTGGCCTCGTCGGCGTCAGGCAGGTGTCCATGTATGAGTAGATGAGCCACTTCCTCGAAGCTATGCTCCTGAGCAATCTTCTCCAAACTCTTTCCACGGATAATTATCCTCCTGTTCTCGACGTCTATTGTGCATATCCGCGACTCTACAGCCGGGACACCTTCGAGACCGGGCACATACTGCATCATACAGATACCACGGCTCCTATGAGGTCAGAGATGTTTTTCAGTTTTTCCATTCCCCAGACCTTCTCCACTATCATGCGGCGCCGTCCCTCATCCAGCACCGGAGAGGTGAGTCTGTGAAACTTTTTCTCAACCTCCTCATTTGTCATCGGGTTCTTGTAATGTCCACGTGGAATAGCCTCTTCGACGATGATTTCCTCGCCGTTTCGGAGTTTGAGGATTATGCGGTTGGGCAGCTCCATGGGATACCGCGCGGTCAGCTCGGGGCTTTCCACAACCTCTACGCGTTTCATCATCTCAGCTACGTCGGGGCTCGATATCCTTTCTCGGCTGAAGCTGTTAAGCCAGATTCCGCCGTCGAGAAGAGTGGCTGCCACGATGTAGGGGAGGCTGTGGTCAGCTGTCTCACGTGTAGATGGCCTCCATTTCTCAGGGTCTTTGGCGAGAATCGTGTAAGACGCCTCAAAGGTTTCAACCATGACTTTCTCTATGTTTTCTGCTGAGCCTGCTCTCTGGAGAGCTTTCAGAGCCGCGTCAACAGCAGTCATGGCGTGATACTCGACGGGGTGGAACTTTATGTATGTCTCCATGATTTTACGCGGCCGCTTTGTCGCTGAGAGGCCTTTCAAAGTGAAAGATGTGCCCGCTACCTGTTTGAAGAACCCCATCTCTCCATCGAAAGGCTGCGAGGGCCCCGTCATTCCGCTTGATGCGAGTAGGCATGCGAAGACCGCGTTTCTGCAGGCGTTTGCGGCAGCGGCGCCTTTCCACATCGAGAGCTCGCCAGCACGTGTCTGCCTCATGGCGGCGTGGGGAACCACGGCTAGCGAAACGGCGTTAGCTGTTTCCTCAAAGCTTAGCTTCATAACCTTCGAAACGCCTGCGACAGCCCCTATCATCGTGAAGTTGACATGGTCCCAGCCTCGTTTCCGCAGCGTCGCCGCATCACATAGCCTACACCCCACCTCATACCCCGTCACAATAGCCTTGAGCACATCCATTCCACTGGCCTCCACAACCTCACCCGCCGCCAACACCGCGGGTATCATGTCACTCGGGTGGAGAGGCTCCTTGGAGAGGTAGGTGTCGTTGAAGTCGAGGGCCCTTACACCAACACCGTTGACGAAAGCCGCCCACTCGGGCGATGTCTTGACCGATGTACCCCAGACAGAAGCGCCGCCATCACGCTGAGCAAAACGTTGAACAGCCCTCCGAGAAGCAGCTGACGCCTCCTCACCCCACGCGCCGAAGAAACATCCCAAGCTGTCGAGAACACGCCGCTTAGCCTCAGCCAAAACATCAGCATCCAACTCAACATCGAGCTGAACAAACTCCGCAACCTCACGCGTTACCTCGTCAAACAAACCCGGTTACCCAATCAATCCACAAGTATTTTACTATGCACTAGATTTCATACCCGTCATCATTTTTCCCACCCTCTCGACGGTTGCCTCATCAGATTTCATCACACCAACCAACTCCCCGTTATACATAACCGCAATTCTATCGCTAAGCAGGAAAATCTCCTCCAAGTCCTCTGAGACAAGGAGTATGGCGGAGCCTTTTTCCCTAAGGTTCATGAAAAGCCTATGAGTCTGGCTAATCGCCTTTAGGTCCAGTCCATATGTTGGATGAAATGCTATGAGCAGCTTCGGCTCTTTCCACAACTCCCTCGCGAGTATGAGGCGCTGTATGTTTCCTCCCGAAAGTATCCTAACCTCGGTGTCCCAGAGGTCGGGTGTCAATACTCCAAAGGATGTTACAAGTTTTTGCGCTAACTCGGTTACGGCTCCCTTGTTTATAACTCCGAAGACTGAGAAAGGTTTTTCACGGTACTCTCTCAACATTATGTTCTCGGCTGTGACCATTTCCTCCACGACTCCTGTTCTTCTACGGTCCTCGGGGATGTGTCTCACACCTGTTTGCGCAAAACGACGTGGGCTACGATTAGTTAGGTCCACCCCGTTCACTATGAGTTTTCCGCTCGCAGCTTTTCTGAGACCCGTCAAGGCCTCCACCAGCTCCTTCTGACCGTTGCCCGAAACACCCGCTACCCCCAGTATCTCACCCTCTCTAACCTCTAAACTCACGTTTTTAACCGCCACACGGCCATCGTCATCCAACACCGTGAGATTCTCCACCTGCAGAACAGGTTTACGCGTTTCTTTGGCGGGTGCACGCTGATAGCTGACCGGTGTCAACTCTCCGAGCATCAGCTTCAGCAGCTCAGAGCGACTTGTTTCAGCCACTTTAAGAGTTCCCATTTTCTTTCCAAGCCTGAGAACAGTTACCCTATCCGCCACCTCCATAATCTCCTCCAGTTTATGTGTGATGAAGACTATGCCTTTCCCCTCCTCAGCCATTTTTCTCAGTATCTGGAAAAGCTCTTTGGATTCTTCCAACGTTAGCACAGAGGTCGGTTCATCGAGTATCAGGATGCGGGGCTCCCAGTAGAGGACTTTGATTATTTCTACTCTCTGTCTCTCGCCGAGGGAAAGGTTTTCGACTTTTTCATGCGGGTCAACTTTCAGCCCGTATCTCTGAGATAGCTCGCGGATTTTTTCCTCGATTTTCTTCAATGGATAGGATAATGGGTTGCTGCGTCGCAGGGTGAGCGCGACATTTTCTACAACAGTGAGAGGAGGGGCGAGGGTGAATTCTTGATGAACCATGCCTATGCCGTGTCGTATAGCATCTGCAGGTGACTTGAACCTCACATTCTTTCCTTTCACAATCAACTCTCCCGAGGACAATGAGTAGAACCCTGAGAGAATGTTTGCCAAAACAGTTTTTCCAGCCCCATTCTCTCCGAGCAGTGCATGAACCTCGCCTGCCCGCACATCGAAATCTATGTGGTCGAGAATCAGATGCTCCCAAACACCGGGAAAACCTTTCACAACTTTCCTAGCTTCAAGGAGAACTTCCCCAGCCATCTCCCTATTCGCTTTCGACAGCTTGCTTATAAATAATGACAACAAACATGGCCACGGCATGTATGATGGAGTTGTTTGGCTGTCCTAAGCCGGTTATTGGCATGGTTCATCTACGGCCTTTGCCGGGTTCGCCTGGTTATGGAGAATGGAGTGTGGATGATGTTCTGGAGCAAGCTCTTAGAGACGCTGTTGCCCTTAGGGATGGCGGCGTGGACGGAATTCAGGTGGAGAACCTCGGTGACAAGCCTTTCACCAAGCCGGGCGAGGTCGGGCCTGAGACGGTCTCAATTGTCTCTATTGTCGCGCGGGAGGTCCGTAAAGAGGTGGGGTTGCCTGTCGGAGTCTTCATTCTAGCGAACGCTGTGTCGGAATCCATCGCCGCTGCCGCCGCCTGTGGAGCGAGTTGGGTCAGAGCCAACATGTACAACCTTGCCTACGTGGCTGACGAGGGATATGTCGAGTCTGCGGCACCTGCTTCGGAGAGGTTGAGGAATAAGCTGGCCCCCGGGGTAAAGGTTTTCGCCGATGTTTTGGTGAAGCATGGGAGCCATTTTCTCGTCTCAGATGTCCCCGTTTCTTATCAGGTTGCAAGGCTTGAGGAAATAGGTGCTGACGCGGTAGTTGTCTCTGGTTTTAGAACAGGTGGAGAAACCCCTTTGGAGAGGGTTTTGGAGGTTAAGCAGGCTGCTTCTAAGCCCGTTTTCATAGGCAGCGGCCTGAACTTGGAGAATGCTGCGAAGCTTCTCGATGTGGCTGATGGCGCAATCGTCGGAACATATTTCAAGAAAGGAGGTAAGACGCTGAACCCGGTGGATGTTGAACGTGTGAGAAAATTTATGGATGTTGTGAGGAGACTGAAGTCACAGCTTGAGAAGCGAAGCTGAGAGATGATTTTTTCCATGCATCTTTTTCCGCTCATCCCATTCGGCGAGAATCTTCACAGCCTCCGTGGCTATCTTTGAAGTTGTCTCCTCACCTTTTACACCGAACTTGTCGTCCACGCGGTTGGCGAAAACAGAGCACACAGCGCCGCTTCTCAAGCCGTATAGGCTTGCGATGACGAACAATGCAGAGGCCTCCATCTCAATGTTCAGCACATTCATGGCCCTTAAATCGTCTATGATGTTTTTTGAGTAGCTCCACCAGTATCCGCGGTAGCCGGGCCTACCTTGGCCAGGGTAGAAGCTGTCCGTAGACGCTGTAACACCCAGATGATATCTTGCGCCAAGAGTTTCAGCGGCTTCTATCAAAGCGAGCACAACCTCATAGTGTGCATATGCAGGGTAGCTGGGTGAAGCATATTGATGGGATGTTCCCTCGAGCCTTACCGCAGCAACCGAGATTATCTGGTCCCCTATTTCTATGCCAGGCTGTATGGCCCCGCAGCTTCCAACTCTGATGAAGGTGTGGCAGCCCGCTCTCGCAAGCTCCTCAACAGCTATCGCCGTAGACGGCGCCCCTATGCCTGTCGAACACGCCGCTATTCCAACTCCTCCAACTCTCCCGTTCCAGACCCTATACTCCCTGTGAAAAGATATCTCACGCCCCTCATCCCAGAACTGTGCAATCTTCAGAACACGGTCAGGGTCTCCGGGCATCAAAACATATGGCGCAATCTCGCCTCTTCGCACTCTGACATGGTAAAACTCGTCACCCACTTGAGGCTCCTTGGCAGACATTCATCTGGCTAAAAACTATGCTCAGAAATAAACTTCTCCAGCTCCTTCTCCTCTGGGAGAGCCTCTACAAGCTCTCCACCTTTTATCCTCGCCGCCAAAAAGGCGCCCGCATGGCACGCATATTCAACCGCCTCCAAAACGGTGTATCCACGTGCAAGTGCAGTGGCTAAGGCGCCGTTGAACGCGTCCCCGGCCCCCGTGCTGTCCACGGCGTTGACCCGCGGAGCCTTTACATGTTTCACATCATTCTTGTCAACAACGATGGCGCCTTTTTCTCCAAGAGTAACGACAACATTGTCCACGTGCTTGGCATATTTTTTAGCAGCATTCACCAGGTCGGCTTCTCCTGGTGTGTATCCCGCCATAGCGGCCATCTCAACCTCGTTCGGTGTTATGATGTTTATTCCTTTGAGCGTTTCGGGCGGTGTTGGTAGAGCTGGTGCAGGATTGAGTATTTTCACGCCCTCCGCTGTTTTGAGCGCGTGAAGAGATGTTTCGAAGGGTATCTCAAGCTGTGCAAGAACCACATCGGCCGACCTGATTCTTTCGACAGCGTTTGCGACATCGTTTTTTGTCAGATGCATGTTTGCGCCGAGGTCTACGATTATCATGTTTCTGCCCGCCGGCCCCACTATAACCAGACCGGCGCCAGTAGGGTTATCTCTGTCAACAACGACATATGTTGTGTCGATTTTTTCGACACGCCATTTGTTCACGGCTCTTTCTCCGAAAATGTCGGCTCCGACTCGGGCGATGATGAATGTTTGGCATCCTAGGCGTGCGGCTTGTATGGCTTGGTTGGAGCCTTTGCCTCCATGTTCTATCCTGAACCCGTGGCCTTTGAGGGTTTCGCCCTCGATAGGCAGACGCTCCACGTAGACGACAAAACCCGTGTTGTAGCTACCTATGACACCTACTTTCCCGCTCATCTCAGTAAGATACCTCGCCCGAGTCTTTTTCACCGGTTACTATCTGGACACCTCTGCTTGTTCCCAACAGGTCTGCACCGGCTTCAACCAGCTTCACCGCGGTGGCGAAGTCTCTAATACCGCCTGAGGCTTTCACCCCCACCCTCTTGCTCACAGAGCTGCGGAGAAGCTTGACAACCTCCACAGTGGCAGGCCCTCCTTTACCCCAGCCGCTCGAGTTCTTGACATAGTTGACCCCCTCCTCCTCGCATATCCTCGCCGCGAGCCTGACCTCCTCCTCAGATAGAATGGCGGTTTCGAGAATCGCCTTCACTATTCTGCCGTCAGCGGCCTCGACAACTGTTTCCACATCTCTCCGAAACTCGTCAACCATCCCAGACTTGAGGTAACCCACGTTAATCATGAAGTCTATCTCCTCGCATCCGTCTGCTATTGCTTCACGTATCTCCACAGCTTTTGTGAGCGGTTTGGAGCCTGCCATGGGATAGTTTAAGGCTACACAGACCTTTACACCTGTTCCCTTCAAGAGTTCGGAGGCGTGTTTTACCCAGATAGGGTTAATGACAACGGCGCTGAACCCGTACTTCAACGCCTCGCTGCAGAGCTTCTCGATATCCTTCTTCGTCGCGTCAGGGGAGACGTTTGTGTGCTGTATCCGAGAAGCAATCTCTTTGACAGATATGGTGGACATGGTAAGCGAATATGTCGATGTTTAATAAATTGATTGTCTGATGTGTGTGGAGGCTGTCATCGGCCTCGCAGGATTTTGAAGAGCATTTCTCTGAAAAGCTGGGCGTCGGCTTCGTAGCACACGTCTGCGTTCGGCTCCTTTCCCAGCACTCCTCTATGGTCAACCACCGACATGCCGCGTGTCAGCTCGCTTTGGTTCTCCACATCCACATACCGCCGCTCAACCTTTCTCGCGATTTTAGGCTCTATCGCAATTGCGGTGGTTATAGTGTCGGGATGCGTGCTGCCGGGAATACCCATCACCCTTTTCTCAAACTCCACCACTTTCCTGTTCACCTTGACGAAGAAATCAGCCTCCCGAGTTCCCCACTTAGCTATCTCACGATGCATATCCTCCTCAACAACACTGTATTTGACCGCGATGTCCCATCCGACGATAAACGGGTTTATCCCCGAGTGTAGAACTATCTTGGCGGCGTCAGGGTCTACCCAGAAGTTGTACTCGGCCGCCGGGGTCACGTTGCCGTATCCATCCGCGTAGCCGCCCATGATGTAGAGTCTTCTCACTTTTTTCACAAAGTTTTTGTCCAGCATGATGGCCGTGGCTATGTTTGTGAGGGGGCCTTGGGCTATGATGGTGTATTCTCCAGGGCTTGAGTTAACCAGCTCCAACAGGGCTTGCACCGCATGCTTATTCTCTGGTCTTTGCCGAGCTTTGGGGAAATAGTTTTCACCCATGCCGTCTTTTCCATGGACATAGTCGGCGTATTTCCAAGTTCTTAGAAAGGGTCTATCACAGCCCGGGTAAACAGGCACATAGTGGTCCGCGAAATTCTCGACTGTGTAGAGCGCGTTTTCGACTTGCTGTGAGAACTCAACGTTTCCACAGACCACGGTGACTGCTTCAAGCCTCACTCCAGGCCATTTCAAAGCCATCAGCAGCGAAATCGTGTCATCACCAGCCGTGTCGGTGTCAATTATCAGGCGCAGCATAGCTAAGCCACCTTCATCTCCGCCTTAAGCTTTCTTTTCCAAAACTCTTGGGCAAAAGTTTATCCAGCGAAGTGGTGAGGGGTTTCTTACCCGGCCCCGCGACGACAACAGTTAGACGAGGGTTGAACTCTCGGAGAACTTGTCTACAGGCTCCGCATGGATAAACAGGGTTAACTTTGCCAGACACCACAGCTATCGCGTCAAACTTCTTCACCCCCTGTGCCACCGCCCTGAAGACGGCTGTCCGCTCTGCACACATCGAGAGACCATAGCTGGCGTTCTCAACGTTGCATCCTGTAACAACCTCACCATCATCCGACAACAGAGCCGCGCCGACACGAAACCGGGAATATGGTGCATACGAGTTTTTCAGCGCCTGAAACGCATACTCCAAAAGCGTAGCATACTTCACAGCCCAATTTTCCGGAGACGATGGTTATATCAGTTGCGGTAAGTTTAAAAAACATGCCGACCCCCTACGTGTAAAAATTGAGATGGCGGAGGATAGTGGTCCTCGGCGACATAAACCTCGACATCATAGCTTTTCATCAAAAGTTTCCAGAGGAGGGGTATGAGGACATGGCTGAGAAAGCATACATTCGACACGGTGGCTCAGCTGCTAACGTAGCGCACACGCTTTCCTTGCTTGGAACATCTGCGGTGATGATCGGATGCGTGGGAGAAGACCCCTTGGGCGAAATGCTTGTGAAAGGGTTGGTGGACGCAGGAGTGGACACAGCTCATGTCCAGAAAACCTCAGCCGACATCACGGGCATAACCTACATAGTTGTAAGCAAAAACGGAGAGCGCACTATGCTCGCTTACCGTGGAGCAAACAAGCACCTCAACCATACACATCTCTCATTCGACGCCCTCAACGACGCAGCCATACTACACTTCTCCGGCTACAGCTTCCTCGAAGGCCCGCAAAGGGAAACAGCTTTCAAAGCTCTCGAAAAAGCAGACAACGCCGTCACGCTGGATTTGTGCATACCGCTAGCCAGCCAACCACTTCTTCTGGAAAACATAGTCAAACATGTTGACTGCGTCTTCCTAAACTCGGCAGAATACAGTGTGGTTAAGGGATATTTTGGTGTGAGTTCTGTCTCGGACCTGGCGCGGCAATGGGGCTGCATGGTTGTCTTCAAGAAAGGCAGTGAGGGGTGTGAAATAGCCGAGACCGACGGCGAAGTCGTGAGGCTTTCCGCCGAACCCGTGGAAACAGTGGACGGAACAGGCGCAGGCGACGCATTCATCGCAGGATTTCTGCATGAGATGCTGAAAGGTTCACCGGCGACCGTGTGCGGTCTTCTCGCCACACGATTGGGCGCCCTCGCCGTCAAAACCATCGGCGGCAGACTGGAGCATCTATAAAGTTTTTAAACGAAGAAAGCCGCGGTTTCGCATGCCTTCGCCTCTTCTACCCATGAAACCAGACGCTTTAAAAGAAATTTTCAAGAACACGAAGCCCATCATCGCCATGATTCATCTACCTCCTTTACCCGGCGCTCCACGCTACTCGGGAATGTCTGTCGAAGACATCATCGAATATGGGCTCCGTGACGC
>Ga0209289_100333_pt1 | contig 26465 bp, 26 predicted proteins | sample GXS110809BmetaG_FD_184121 | JGI IMG/M metagenome (GOLD analysis project Ga0209289, IMG submission 184121) | Hot spring microbial communities from Gongxiaoshe hot spring, China to study Microbial Dark Matter (Phase II) - GXS 110809B (SPAdes)... ...
CCTTCGGTGCGGTGCACCTCATCGGCTTCTTTGACGACCTCGCCGACATGGAACGAACCTTTGACGCCCACAAAAACGCCCGCTCCCTTGTAGTTTCCAATAACGGGTGGGAACTGCAGGAGGTTATTAGGTGAGGGAGAAGTAAACGACAAGTGGACGAAAAGTAAACGAAAGGCAGTCAGAAGGGGGGCGGGAAGCAGGTAATCTATGTCTCTCGGGTTGCCTTCACTCCTGTCCCCCATCCGTCACTCACCGAGTGTTCCTCAGCCTAAAAGCCATTTCAAAAATGCTTTAGTTGAAGGGCATCTTGTATGTCCCGCGCACAAGGTGCCGATGACAGGACATGCTCCGTCGGTATGAAACTGGATGACCTGCTGGAGGCGGCTGAGGAAGTGGCAACGAAAAGTCGTTTTGGGAACGCTTCCGGCGCACCTTTCTGGCGATGCTGGACGAACAGGGTCTCAGGGGTTTTGGGACGGCATCTTTGTGCTGGCGAGAAGGAGGCGAAGCGGTCGGGGTCACCCAACGAACAGGGTAAAGGGAGCAGGTGATGTTGGTCACCGATGGGCAGGGCATGCCGAGCAGAGCCTCGGTGCACAGTGATCAGCCGTGAGATTCGCCTTGCGCAGGAGACACTGGCGACGGTGCGGGTGCCACATTCGTCGGGGTGTCCTCAGACTCGTTCCCGCACTTTGGTAGCCGATAAAGGCTACGATAGCGACATCTTCCGCTGTTTTTTGCGCCGTCGGTGTCTTCGCCCCTGCATCCTGCGGCGCTTCAACCAGAGGCGCTGGGGTCGGAAGCCGGACCTCTCGCCCCATCGCTTGCGCGGGGTGATTGAGCGCGCCCACGAGGATTCGTTCGGTGACATTGAAGGGATTTTTGTTGAAGGTGATGAGGGCAATAATCCGTTATGATTTAAACCGTTGCCTTTACGCCGAGTCCATAATTGTAGGTGGTGATGTGAAGATGCAAAGGATGCAAATGCCCATCACTGTTTTGGTCGCTGCCGTTGGGGGGCAAGGGGGACAACTGTTTTCGCAATGGTTGTTTGATGCAGCAAAGGAGGCAGGTTTTTTCCCTGTCGGTGTCGGTTTGCCGGGGTTGTCGCAGCGGGAGGGAGCGACGGTTTACTACTTGGAGTTTTTTGCCCAACCTGAAGAAACTGCTTTCTTCTCGCCCTTTCCAGAAAAAGGGCAAGTGCAACTCCTCATCGGCTTGGAGTTGTTGGAGTTGTTGCGGGCGTTGCGAGAAGGCTACCTCTCAGAGGACGGCGCTATCGTCGGCTCCACGCATCGGGTGCTTTCCGCCGATGAAAAGTTGCCGTTGAAAGGCGGTTTTGTGACGGCGGAGCAAGCGATGCCGCTGTTGCGACGAGCGGCAAAGCACTGCATCGCCTTTGATGCGGTTCAAGCGGCAGGATTGGCTGGGCTTTCAGAGCGGGCTGCGAATGCCATTTTGTTCGGGGCATTGGCGGCATCAGGGATTTTGCCCTTCCCGCCCGATGCTTTTCGCCGCGCCATTGAGCATTACGGCGTCGCCGTCGCTTTCAATTTGCGCGCCTTTGAGTTCGGTTTGCGATTTCAAGAGTGGCAATCACAATTGCGGACATTAGACGATGTGGCAGCACAGGAATGGGCATTTTTGCCTGAACCGAAACTACCCGCAGAAATTCAGCGACGGATGGAAGCCATCAGTGTTGACGACGAACTTGCGATGACTTTGCGCCACGCTGCTCGTTGGCTTTGCCACTACCAAGACACCCACTACTTTGCTCGCTACCTTGACTGTGTGCAGGACATTTATGAACGGGACGCGGGACAAGGGACGCGGGACGAGAGGCAGGAAAATTTGCTGGTCACGAAAGAGGTGGCGAGGATTTTGGCGTTGCGGATGGCTTATGAGGATGCGGTGCGAGTGGCGCAACTGAAAACCCAAAGGCAACGCTTTGAACGGTTGCGCAAGGAGCATCGCATCAGCGAGGATACCGTCTACCGTGTCGTGGACTTTTTCAGCCCTGACTGGGATGAACTGACGGGACTGCTGCCTTTCGGCGGAACATGGGACATGGGACACGGGACATGGGAAAAGGAAAACGATGCTTTGCCGAATTTGCCGACGCAAGCAGAAGAGTTGAGGCGACCTGCGTTGCAGTTGCGGGTGGAGACGAGTTCGTTGACGGGTTTCTTTCTGCTCAAATTGCTTCAATGGCTTAAACCGTTGCGCCCTTACTCGCAGCGTTTCAAGCGGGAGTGGGCGGCGATAACCGAATGGCTTGATGCGGTGAAACAAGCCCTTGACAAAGATTACGACCTTGCGTTTCTCATCGCTCGCAGTGGTGAAATGGTGCGGGGTTACGGACGGACGAGGCGAAAAACTTTGGCGGCGTGGCGAGCGTTCGTAGCGTTCCTCAATGCCCTTCAGCAAAGAGGGTTACCGATGCGGCAAATCGTTGATTTGGGGGAGCAGTTCCTTTCGCTGGCGATGAGCGGACCTGGTGGCGCTGAGCGGGCATGGCAATTCGCCGCCGAGACACTCCATTTGCGCCTTTCGTCCGTTAACCCGCTATCCCAAAGAAGCGACGAGCCGCTGTGACGATGAGGTGAGCCGTCGTTTCAATGCCCAGTTCAGCGACATTGAGGGTCAGGTGATAAAGGGTCGGGTCGTTCCAGTCCACCTTGTAAAACTGGCGGATATATTCGGCGCGGCGTTTGTCTTCAGCGAGGACTTTTTGACGGGCTTTCTCCAGCGGCATCGCTTCCATTTGTGCCAAGCGTTGGACGCGCCATTGAAGGGGAGCAACGAGGCGGACATGCAAGGCAGGCATGTCCCGCAAGACCATCATCCCTGCCCGTCCGATGAGAATGACCCGACCCCGCTGGGCTAACTTGCGCAGGACGATTTGGGTGAACCGCAGACATTCTTCGTGGTCCAGCAAGCGGCTCCCTTCTTGCTGCCATCGTTCTGCGGGCGGGAGTAGGAAAGGGCTCTCGCGAAGGGGTCCGGGCGACCAAGTGAGGGCGTCTTCAGGAACACCGAACCGTGCCAATGCTTTGAAAAATCGCTCTAAGGAGGACATGCCTGCCTCGTCGTAACGCGCCACTTCTTCCTCAGGCACTTGGGCTTCTATGGCAATGTGGGTGAGCAACTCTTTGTCCACGACTTCGTAGCCCAATTCACGGGCGACCAAGTTAGCGATGTCGTTGGCGCCGCAACTGAATTCGCGGCTGATGGTGATGACGCTCATGTCGGCTCACCTCTCGGCGGCGGGGAAGGGAACGCTTGACGCCCGACGGAATGTCAAGGTATCGGTCTTCTCGCATTTTGCCATGCCTTTGACAAGGGTGCAACGGCTTATCGGCAAAAAGCCTTTCTTTTCGCTCTAAAGGTGGCGAAAAGTGCACCTTTGGAAAGGCGAGGCTCTTGCCGACCGCAATGATCGGCAGGTTGGGAGATGGGCAGTTTGACAGGTGGGGCAAAAATTTGGCTCACAGAGGTTCGCCCTCCCTTAGGCACTGCATTTCGGAACATTCCTTCCTGCCCTTCACGCTTGCGTCTTGAAGCCGCACAATCTCTAAGCGCTCTGAGAGCACTTTGGAAGGTGATGGGCATGGAAGGGCTGCGCAGCCTCGTTTATCGCTTTATCTGGAACGCTTTGGGTTTGTTTTTGCTGGCGAAAGGCGTTTACGGTGACCGAGTGCAAATCAGTGGGCTTTCTGCGGCGGCGGGCGTCGTGTTGTTGCTGGCGTTGGCGCAAGCCTTCGTCCGTCCTGCCCTTTTCCTCTTTCGCATCGTTGCCTTTCCCCTCAACTTGCTGACTTTGGGTTTGGCGAGTTTCCTTGCGGGTCTTGTCCTTAACGCCCTCGTCTTTTTTGCCATCGGTCAAACGCACCTCATCAGCGGTTTTCATGTCCGTGATTTTTGGGCGGCGTTGGGCATGACTGTCCTTTACAGCCTTGTCAACGCCGTCGGGGCAATGCTCTTCGGACGCCGAGAGTGAGGGATTGCGATGGCGTTGACGGCAGATGTGTTGGTCATTGGTGCAGGCATCATCGGTTGCGGCATTGCTTATGAACTGGCGAAAGCAGGCGTTCGCGTCGTCGTCGCCGAACGAGGTGACATCGGGCGAGAAAGCAGTTGGGCGGGGGCAGGGGTTTGCATCGCCCAACGCCCTGGTCATCATTGGCTCAACCGACTGCGCAACGAAAGCCAACGGCTTTATCCCCAATGGGTCGCCGAATTGAAAGAGCAAACGGGCATTGATGCCGAATGGTGTCCCTGTGGGCGGTTGGAACTGTTTGGTGACGAAAGCGAATGGCAAAGGGCAAGGCAAATCGCCCAAAGTTTGCGAGAAAGCGGCGTCGCTGTTGATGTCCTGACGGCAGAGGAATTGCGACAGGTAGAGCCAGCGGTGACGGAGCAAGTCGTCGGGGCTTTGCTTTGGCATGATGATGCTCATGTGCGCAACCCTCGTTTGGTGCGTGCCCTCGCTTTAGCGGCGATGCGACGGAACGCCGTTTTTTTGACCCACTCGCCTGTCCTCTCCTTACGCCTGAACGATTACGGCGTGGAAGCGCAAGCGGGCAACGAACGAGTGAGTGCGGGGTCGTTGATCATTGCAGCGGGTTGCTGGTCTAACTTCGTCGGTGCGATGTTGTGCGTGGACATTCCCGTCGCACCCGTTCGGGGGCAAATCGTTTTGCTGGATGCAATGCCAACTCTCTTGCGCCATATCGTGGAGTGGGGCGATGTTTACCTCGTGCCTCGTCGCGATGGAAAAGTGTTGGTCGGGGCGACGGTGGAATTCGTCGGTTACGACAAACGGACGACGGCAGAAGGCGTCGCTATGCTTTTGCGGTCGGCACTTCAGGCGGTGCCATCGCTAAGGCAAGGGAATTTCGTGACAGCATGGGCGGGTTTGCGCCCTTACGCCGAACGCCCTCTTATCGGTCAACTTGCAGGTAGCGCTAACACCTTTGTGGCGACGGGGCATTTCCGCATCGGCATTCAGTTGGCTCCTGCCACCGCCCTCGTCATCCGTGATTTTTTGCTGACGGGAGAAAGCGATTTGATTTCTCCGTCGGTTTAACGCAAAGCACGGGCACATTGCCCCCATTGGTCTTGGCTGGGGATGCCCCGCAAGTCGCCGGCGATTTAAGGGCAAGCATCAGGGGCTTGAACGCCACATTGGCGCTGGTAGTAGCCTGCCTGCGCGACGCACCATTGGCGAATGGTTTGCCCGTTCAAGTTGAGCCCTTGGCAACCCGACTCGCGCATCTTGAAGACTTTGGCGTGCCCATCAGCGAAGTTGACATTGGCGAATTCTGAGTGGCGGGCTTGACCTGGGGAAGCAAAGAGCCACCAACCGCATTGACCGCCCTGCGCCAGATTGCCGTCAAAAATCATCGTCGTCTCGGCGGGCAATTGCAGTTCCGCCAATCGGATGGGCGTCGTCGGGTTGAGCAAGGGACGCAGGTCGCCCTCTTCAAACAGGTAGAAGTTCGCCATGTAACTGGTGAACTGGAAGCGACCGCATTCGCCTCCGGGAACGCCTAACCCTCGGAAGGCAGCATCCACATCCAAGGCACGCGGTTCGGAAGGGCATTGATACAATTGGCGATTTTTCACATACGGCTCAATAGCGCTGAGAACCGTCATGACACACGGTTGGTTAGATTGGTTGACCGCCCAGTAAACGCTCATCGGGAAAGTCTCGTCGTAATCCTGCACATACTGACCGACCGCCAAAGCAGATTGGCGCAAATTGCTCAGGCAGGAGGCTTGGCGGGCTTTCTCACGAGCGCGGGAGAAGACAGGAAACAGAATGGCGGCAAGGATCGCGATAATCGCGATCACCACCAGCAGTTCAATGAGCGTGAACCCCCAGCACTTTTTCTGTCCGACGCCACGCATCACCGGTCACCTCCAAGCCACATTTTTGTTTGGCGGAAATTTTAACGCAGACGCAATTTTGTGGCAGTTGAAATTGTCGCGGCTAACAGCCGCTTCAACAGATGGTCAGACGAAGGTTGGGGGAGGCGTCGGGTTGCTCATTCTCGTTGGAGTGGCTATCAGCCACGACGCACAAAATTTGTCCCATGACTTTCCGAACGCACTCTCAGCGCCTTGACGAAAGTGCCGCACAATAAAAGGGTGCATGAGGAGGTGCGGGAACGATGCGGGATGAAGGATGGGTCAATCAAGTGATGCGATGGGGACAGGTGAACTTGAAGGAAGACGACCCATTGACGCTGGATGTGGACTTTTGGGTGAGTTACTGGCGGCGGACGAAAATTCAGGGCGTCACCTTAAATGCAGGGGTTGGCGTCGCTTACTACCCGACACAAATCCCCTTCCATCGGCGGGCGAAGTTTCTCGGTGAGCGGGATGTCTTCGGGGAGTTAGTGACGGCAGCGAAGAAGTTGGGTTTGAGGGTGCTGGCGCGCCTTGATCCCAATTGGGGGCACGAAGACCTTTACCGCGCCCATCCCGATTGGTTTTTGACCGACGAAAACGGTAAGCCCCGCCAGCGCGGTCAAGCGACACCGACGGCTCGGGAACCGCAATTTTTGTCGGCAACACCTTTCGCCCAACACGATGTCCTCTACTCCACTTGCTGGAACTCACCCTTCCACCGCGAATTTGTGCCCGCTGTCATGACCGAAATCATGGAGCGCTACGATGTGGACGGCTTCTTCACCAACGGTTGGCCGCCCATTGGGGGCGGACCGCCTGATTTGTCCATGCTTTGCTATTGCCCGCATTGTCAAGTCCGTTGGCGCCAGCGAGGGCACGACCGCTATCCAGAAAAACCCGACCCGTCCGACCCACTTTGGCGCGCTTTCGTTTCCTTTGTGCAAGAGAGCGTGGAAGAAGTGCAAACCCTTTGGCGTGACCACACCAAACGCTTAAAGCCCAGTGCGGTGTTTGTCTGGAACTCACATGGAAGTTTGGCGACAGGGTTGCGCTGGGAGCGTTTCATCCATCTCGCCGATTTGCTCAACGACGATTCGCAAGGGCGAAGGGTTGGTGAACCGCTTTGGGTTTCAGGGCGCTGCGGGAAAGTGATGACGGCGGTCGCTGAAGGCAAACCTGTCTTGCGCATCGTTGGGGTTTGGCAAACAGGCGAACCGCCGATGCGCCACACCGCCAAACCCGCCGCCGAACTCACCCTGTTCTTCGCCGAAGCCATCGCCAACGGTCAGCGGGCATGGTGGCATGTTTTGGGGGCGGAACTTTATGACCGTCGGTGGCTTCAACCCGTCGCCGATTATTTCGGATGGCTGGCGGAAGTAGAGCCTTACTTGTGGAATGCCCAATCGTTGGCGGATGTCGCCATCGTCTGGTCGCCACCCACTTTTTGGGTCGCAGGATGGACAGGAAGGCAACCTTCCCCAAGCGACGCCTTCAACGGCTGGTATCATGCCTTGCTGGAAGGACGCATCCCTTTTGATTTGCTGCCTGAATGGAAACTGACGACGGATGACATCCGCCGTTACCGCGTGCTGATTTTGCCCAGCCAAACGCTCTTGCGGGAGGAAAGTTTGACCGCTCTACAAAACTTCGTCGCTCAAGGTGGCGGCATCGTCGCTTGCTTTGAGGCAGGAATGCGAGATTTGTGGGGTTCGCTTCATGCAGGAACAACATGGTCGGAATTGTTCGGCATCCGACGCATAGATGAGCCGCCACCTCCCTTGCGTCATTGCTACATGCGCCTTGACCCACACGAACGAACCCATCCGTTGCTGAAGGGCTTTGACGACACCGAAGTGTTACCTGGCGCCGCCTATCTTTCGCGGGTAGCGGCTCTTGATGGGACGATGGCATTGTTGACTTTCGTCCCGACTTACCCTGTCCATCCGCCCGAAAAGGTTTATCCCGACCCAAAGCGCACGGAAGTCGCCCTGCTCTTTTGCCGTGAGCGAAACGGTCGGGCAGTTTATTGGGCGATGAATGGAGATGCTGCTTACTGGCGCAGCCGACTGCCCGATCACCGACGCTTGCTGCTGAACGCCGTGCATTGGGCTCGCGGCAATGCCCCGTTGCCGGTCACAGTGGAAGGCGAGGGATTGTTAGAGGTGACGATTTGGCGGCAAGAAAATCGGTGGCTCGTTCATTTCGTCAACCTGAACACTCCCAATCTTTTTGGCGGACCTGTGACGGACATCCTGCCTCTGGGCGAACAACGGGTTCGGCTGTCTTTGCCCCCTTCATTTTCTCCCAAAGCAATAAGATTGCTTCGGGCAAAGGTGACCCCTGAAGTTCAACAACGGACCGACGGGTGGTGGGTGAAAGTTCCGCAAATTGTTGACCACGAAATCCTTGTCGTTGAGTGAGGCATCTAAATCTGGGAGGTGACGGAGAGATGGTGAGCCGATGGGTAGGGTTTCTGCTGGGACTTTTGTTTGGTGGGCTTTTGTTGCAAGCGATGCAAAACAGTGACAAAGCGCCAGCAGAAACGGAAGTGCCTCGCACGAAGCAAGGGATCATCATTGACGGTGTGTTGGAGGAACCCGCATGGCGGCGTGCCCCTTCGTTGCCGTTGCAGGACATCAAAGGGCGCAAAGCCCCAGCCACGACGGCGAAGTTGCTTTGGGACGACAAAAACCTTTACATCGCCTTTGACTGCGCCGACACGGACATTTGGGCGACCAAAAAGCAACGGGACGATTTTCTATGGGAGGAAGAAGTCGTGGAGGTGTTCATTGACCCCGATGGCGATGGGCGTAACTACTACGAGTTTCAAGTCAACCCGTTGGGCACGCAAATTGACCTGCTCATCCCTGACGCCATAGAGGGTGTCAAGGACGCCAAACGCAATGCGCAATGGAACTGCAAGGGATGGCGAAGTGCCGTCAAGGTGCGGGGGACGGTCAATCAACACGACGATACCGACGAGGGTTGGACGGTGGAGATGGCGATCCCGCTGACAGAACTCGTCCCGCCCTCGTCGCCCTTTTTCCCTCGGCTCGGGGTCGTCTGGCGGTTGAACCTTTATCGCATTGACCGTCCAAAAGGGCAGGAAAAAGACCCGTTGCTATCGGCTTGGTCGCCTTGCCAACGATGGTTCCACGAACCTGAGCACTTTGGGCGGGTGAAGTTTACGGAGTGACTTCATCGGGAACGAACGGAAACCAATCGTCTATGGACGAACGGGCTAAAGCGACGAGGAAATCGGCGAGGCGGTCGGTGATGGCGTCCAAGTAGCGTTGTCCCTTTTCAGCGGTGGCTTGGCGCGGGTCACCGTAGCCCGAATTTTTGGTGAAGCGTTCCCACGGTCGGGTCGTCCACGCCCAACCCTCTCGGAGCGCTTCAAAACGGAAGGGACGAACTGCCCCGTCATCGGCATCCTCCATGCGCACCAAATGCGGGATGATTGCCAAGCAGACGCTCGTCTCCACTTCGTCGGCATGTTCTCCTGTGCGTTCAAAGAGGCGCCGCCGTTCGTCAGGGGCAACCTTCCACCAGTCCACCAGAAAAACCCAAACGCTCGTGTGCCCGTAAAGGTCACGCAAGCCCCCTTTAAACTCGTTGCCCCCGTGCCCGTTGAGGATGACGAGTTTTCGGATGCCATGTCGCTCCAGCGAGGCAACGATGTCGCGGACGAAGGCGTTCAGCGTCTCTTGCCGAACATGGATAGTCAAGGGGAAGGAGAGCAAGTTAGCGTCCACGCCGTAGGGGATGGGGGGCAGCAAGATGACTTTCGCTCCCCGCTCCCACGCCTTCTCGCAAGCGCGTTCGGCGACGGCTGTCACTTCGTAAGTGTCGGTGCCGTAGGGCAAATGAAGTCCATGCGGTTCACAGGCTCCGACGGGCAAGACGGCAACTTCGTAAGGTTGTTCCCGCACGACTTTCAGCGTCACTTCCGCTAAATGCCAAGGTCGCACCCGTCATCCCTCCTCCCAAACGACTTGATGGGCTGCCAAAACGAGGCGCTCGCCACCTTCCACTTCCACGAGTAGCGAATGGACGACGAAACTGCCGTCTATGGGGTTGACTTCCAACCAACGCACAGGGGCTTCGTCAGGGTTGAGGGGTTGGATGGCGTTGGCGAGGGCGAATAGGAAAGGGTCGCTCTCCTCGTTACAACGGCGAAGAAAATCCTCCACGATGGCAAGGAGTTCAGCGTCCAGAGGCTCTACAGCGGGTTCAAATTCCATCCGCCCTTGTTCGTTCAGTCCTGCATAGCCGTAAACGGTGACCGTTTCAGGCAACAATTTGCGGGCGCGAACAATTTGCCCATCAGGTTGCTGGAGGGTAAACCATTTGCCGTAAGGCTTGAGCGAGCCCAACCGCACTAAGGCAAAGTGGGGCATCGTTCGGTCAATCATCGCCTGATCACCGCCGTGAAATGTGACACGCCATAAGTTCCCTTGTCATCCCGAAAGCGCCCTAAAGACTTGGGTAAGGCTTGCCTATGACCGATGGTGTGGGTGGTGATGGCTGGGGCGGGGACGGCGTTGGGATTGGCGGGGGCGCTCCCATTGGCTGCCTTGCTGCAAAAACTGCTGCAAGGTTTCGGCAGTCAAAATGACCCCTGTGACCAGACCCAACCCTGTGCTGGCGAAATCGTCCCAAGGTAGTTGGGCGACCACCGCCCGCTTCATCGTCCGCAGCCAAGGCAGCAGCAAATTAAAGGGGTCAGCGAGGAAGAGGAACGGCGTCCCTTGAGGGCTATGGGGTAAATCGCGAAAAAGTTGCTGAGCGTCTCGGGTGACCAAAATGCGCCGCTTTTCCCTCAGGATGTCCAAAGCATCGGCTTGAAGGTCGCCATGAATGTAATCCAGCAAAGCATGGTAGGCTTCGTGGGCGTAAGGAAACCATTGGACGGTGGCGGTCATCGCCATCTGCAGGGCTTTCAAGGTTTCCGCCTCGCTCAACATTCGGGAGGTGCGAAGATGCCAAAAAGCGTAAGGGGCTAAGCGTTCCCAATTAGCAGTGCCCAGCACTAAGACGGGAGCGATGTAACAACTACCCAGCACCAACGCGTCCCTCACTTCTGCGGCGACATCGGGCGACAATTCGGTGAAGACGCGGGCAGTGCTCCCGTGAGGATAGTTCAGCAAAATGCCGACTTCCTTCCAATGGGGCGCCGTCATCCCGACGGAAGGCGGCAGTCCCACTTGTGATGGGGTAAAGTGCCGTTTCAACCACGCAGGACCAAGTTCATTGACGGCAGAGTCCGACGGCGCCGGAAAAACGAGCAATCGCACACTTTTGAGTGCCGCTAAGTAACTGTGCAACATGCCCTTGTCACCTAAAACGAGGGGGCACCATCAGGCGAACCCGCCCCCAAGGAGGCATCAAGAAGGGAGGTCATCGCACTCCTGCCTTCCTGAGGGCTTTTTCTATCGCTCGGCTCAACTCGGTGGGGTCGTCGGGCACGCCTTCTATCGCCGTGACGATGACGCCCTTGCCATTGACGACATAGATGGTGGGAAGTCCTTCTACCCGAAAGCGGTTGGCGACGGTGGCTTTAGGATCAAGGGCGACCAAGTAGGGCGTTTTGTGCTCCTTCAGGAAAGGCACGACAGAACTTCTGCCGTCTTCATCAATGCTGATGCCCAAAACGACGACGCCCTTTTGCCGATAACGCTGGTAAATTTGTGCCAGTTGCTTGCTAGCGATGTGGCAAGGCACACACCAAGTCGCCCAGAAGTCCAAAATCAGCGCCTTCGGGCGCATTCTCTCGTTGCCTTTCGTCCCCTTTGTCTGCATCACCAAAGCGCCCTTCTCTATGATGACGGAAATCGCCCTTCCGTCCACCAAAGTCGTCTCAAAGGGCGGAATCGGTTTGCCCTCCTTCAAGGCTGCCCATGCACTGCCCAACAAACCCAAAGCAAGGATGAACAACCCCCAGTGGGTTCGCACCATCTGGCGCCCTCCTTTTTTGATAAGATGCCGAATGAAATGAGTGCATTTGCCGAGCACAATTGTGCCAACCCCGTCCCGATGCGTCAAGGTGGCATGAGTGTGTTCGGAAACTAAGCCCAGCAAACCTTCCGGTGAGAGCATTTTTGCTCACCAGTGAAAGGCTGGGCGACTTTCACGAAGTCGGCGAAAGCCGACGAAAGAGCCCATTTCAATGGGCTTCGTCACCATAGCCCGCCAATTCATTGGCGGGCGAGCAAGGACGGTTAGCCGACGGCTTGGAAGGCAAAAATTTTCGTCGGCGAAAGGTAAACCTGTGCCTTACGGCTGACTGGACACAACTTTCCGAACACACTTAGGTGGCATGAGTGTATTCGGAAAAATGCCCTTTGGGAGGGCGAGGCTCCTGCCGAGCCGAGAAGATCGGCAAATCGGGAGATGGGCAGGTCAGCAGGTTGGGCAAAAATTTGTGCTCAACAAAAGTTCCATCATTTTCATCCTGTTGCGACCTCCCTTGCTTGCCCGCCAATGAATTGGCGGGCTACAGTTACAAAGCCCACAAAAGTGGGCTAATTTCAGTCGGCTTCAGCCGACTTCGTCAAAGTAGCCCAGCATTTCAATGTTGGGCAAGGATGTTTTGAGAGGGCAAGGTTCTTGCCGAACCAAATTTGTCAATAGGGCACGGGTTTATCCTGTGCCAACCAAGTTAGGCTTGTAGGGATGGCTTTATGTCGTGCTGACAGGAAATTGTCGGTGCGGTAAGAAACTGCGTCCTACAAATCCTGATTTGTGCTCACCAGAGGTTCGCCCTCCCATAGGGCTCCCTTTCCGAACACCCACATGCAGTGTGAAGGCGCTGAGAAAGTTACCGAACCTTGCAGCCTTTTGGGACTTGGTTTCTGCCGAGCCGAAATGCTCGGCAAGTCGGGAGATAAGCAGGTCGGATGAAATTTGGATTAGCGGAGGGTAAGATCAAGGCAAGGTTTCGCAATGCAACATGGGATGGGGTTACTTTGTTCCCTGCTTTGGTGCGACATAAATCCTCCCGTTCCTCACCTCCCACCATCTTATCCCCGCCTGCTTCGCCAACCAGTAAAACGGCACCCAAACAATCCCGTTCTCTTCGTAAGGAGCATAAGCCATCGTTTCTGTGCGTCCTCTCCCGCTCTCCAACCTCTCCACGACAGGACGACCGAGAAAGAGCCGATAGACAATGTTGGGCACATCAGGCTTTGTGACCCGAATCCCTTTCCCACCTGCCATCTTCGGGTTAGGTTGGATGGTGCATCCAAGCCCTAAGACCTTGCATGCTTCTTCAAGGGGGACTAAGATGAAGTAGTCCTCCTCACGAAAACGCAAAGGCAAAGGTCGCCATGTGTGCCTATTAGAAGACCTGCGATGTGGATATTGCTTTATACCTTGAGCCAAAGCCAAGCGAGCGGATTCCACCGTCTTGAGGATGCCATAAGACTCATTTCCAGCCCGAATTAACATTTCTCCCCACTTGACTATTTCTCCATAATTCCCTAAGGCGCAACTGGCTCTGAATAACACCCCGATACTGGTCACTCCCCTACGAAGCATACTAAGGGGTAAACCATGCCCTCCTTCCACCACAGAGCCAGTCACTGCAGGGCGATCATTTGGGTCAGGTAAAGGGCTTCTCGCTTGCCTGTATAACCATGATGGAAACCACACAGCCCGCACGACCCCATGTTGCTGATAGACTTCATAGGCTAAGCGATATGCCAGTTCAGGAGACAAACCCTGTTCCAAAAGAGCCTCCGCTTGCTTAAGTTTCTCTGCAGCTTCTTTTGGCGCAACTGGCGGAAGGTTTTTAAGCCTCATAGGTGGGCTGGCTAAAAGCAGGTTGCTTCGCCAAGTTAGCAAGGTCAGTGTTACCAACGCCCAGAAGATTCTGCTAATTCTCTTCGCCATTGCTCATCCCTCCTTTACGGGTTCAATTTCCATCGCGTTTGACATCCTGGATTATGAGCACAAAATTCTGTTGGCAGATTAACCCGCCAGTCTAACCATTGCCAAATCAGACAATCATAAGTTGTTGCTCCAGAATGATGCCCCCCATTTTGATGCCAAAGCACTGTATGCCCTAATTCATGTCCAACAACCCATGTCAGAACCTGAAGTTGAGACAAATTGTGGATATTCCATCCACATTCTCCGCACTGTTGTTCATCGTTCGGACGGTCATTGTCACAATCACAGCAATAAAGGAATATCTGACAATGACCACAATGTTGAAAAGGTTGCTGACGACCAACACACCACCAACAAGTTGCTCGGTTAGCAGGTTGGTTGCAGTCGTCGCATGGCAATCCCAGTCCTCAGGGGCTTTGGGAATGTTTTGCCTCTTCTTAACAGGCGAAGGGTTCAAAGGCTGCCATCCCACCAACAAGAATGCCATGACCAGTAAACTCAACCATCGCCTTTGAATCGCCCCTTGCATGGATCACCCCTCCTTTAAGGGTTCAACTTCCATTGCCACTGGCACCCATCTTGTTCCCTACCTTGACGCAACATAAATCCTTAACCTCCCATCTCTTATCTCTGCCTGCCTCGCCAACCCAAGGGCACTAAAAACTTCCCTCGTCAATCCCCCGCAAAGAAGAGGTGAACCAATTGCACTTCCTCGTCCCAATAAGCCCGCCCTTGAAACAACTCCGCCAACAAGTCTATCGGCACCATCACCCGTCCCCCTTGTAAGTAGGGCGCTCCCAAAAGTTCCTTTGGCTCTCCCCTCACCAACCCCCATTCCTTCCCTATCTCCACGATGGCTTCCGCCTTCCCCCTTTGGATGACCACGCAACCCTTTGAGGCATCATGTCGGAAACTCAAGGAAAGAGGGCGTTGGAGGTCTTGAAGGGCGACAAAGGCTGCTTGCTTTTGAAATGCCACCTGTGCCTTGATGGGTTGCCCATTGACGAACAACTCTGGTTGCTTCGGTAATCCTTGCTCCCTCAGCAAGGCTTGACCGCGGGCAATGATGAGAAGCATCCGACGCGCCTTCGGGTTTCGCTTCAAGACCTGCTTTGCCCAGAAAATCGCATGCCTGCCGTCTTTTTTGCGATAGAGGTAAAAGTCCGCCAAAGAACTACCTATCGTTAGCCGTGCCATTTGGTTAGGATGGAGGGTGCCTTTTGTTTGCCCGTCAATGACGGCTTTCCAATAAGCCTGCTCACCTTGCGTGCGCCAGATGTCGTCTAAATATTCGGGCAGTCGGACCTCAAAGCCCTCAGGGTAATGGCGAAGGACGCGGAAAAGGAGACGAATAGCAAGGTCAGGATCGCGGTCTTCGTTCTCCCATGCCTCTTTCATCAACCTTCGGGCTTCCTGAAGGCTCATAGCGGGGGTGCACGGCTGGGATTGCCCCCAGCACCAACCGATAAAGAGTATCGTTACTGCCAACAAGGCTAAACAATTTCGCATCTTTCATCCCTCCTTATCACGGTGGTCTTAAAAGCCAAAGAAAACGACAACCAGGATTATTGTCACAATAATCGGTAGGGATTTGCAGCCACCAAGCCAGTTCTTCCTCTATCGTTTGAGGCACAAACATCACGCAATTGGTGCTGGTGCTCGTGCCATGATGCTGCAAATGGATGGCATGACCCAATTCATGGTCAATCGTGTATTTCGTCACTTCCATATCAAGTGCATCCCAAGTGTAAGGGTCATGGGAGGGAGGACCGTCCCTTCGGATTGTTTGTGTATATATGATGCAAGTTACGGGAACAGGTAAGGCATATTCAGTAGCACCCCAATCATCTTCGGGGCTTAGACCACCATCTGTAAGGACGATGCAACCTTGATCTTGGATATGAGCCGTCCTATGAAGGAAATTCACATATCCCCGATGTTCTGTGTGCGAAATTAGGTGAACGGTGATTCCGAGATTTGGGAAATAACCTAAACCCAAGCCAAGTCCTGGATGATACAACTCATCCAGCAAGTTAACAATGAACACATCCTTGAGAAGAGGGTTGAGTTCCCTCCAGTTACCTTTGACTATGAAACCCCGATACTCCTCATAGAGCGAAAAGCCATCCCCTTGTATTCGGGCAGGTGGCTCTGGGTCATCATCACGAGTTGGTGAACCCAAATAATTGAAAGCCCAACTGTCTGCGATGCGATTGTTGTCGTTGTCCACAGGGATTTTTGCCATCCATACATCCAAAGTCCCTTCCAGCCGAGCAGTTTCATTCTTTCCAGCGATGTAAGCCATCGCCTCAATTCCTCCATATGCCCCATAGTCCAGACAAACCACCTGAACGGTTGTGTCCGTAACTGGAGAAAGGGTCGTAGCGATATTGCGATCCAAGCCGCCTATTGTGAAACCATCCTGATCAGGAAATTTTAAGTCTGCCCCAATTGTGTCATTCCAAGCCCCAGTCTCTCTGCTGTCGTTCAGGCAGTAGCCAGGTTCTAAGGAACTCGTTAAGAAAAACTTGACGATGCTTGCCATGCTCTTCCCCTTGTGGTCTGTGATGGGGCGGATGTGAGCGGAGAAGGAGAGGGTGTCATCCAAGCGGGGTCGCCAGTTTTTGGGGCAAGGGGTAATCCAAAACTCCCAGACGGTCATTACCCAAGGGTCACCCACTACTCGGTCATCATCGTTAGTCGGCATCCCCGAATACATCCCTATCGGAATATCATCCAAAATCGGCGCTATTCGTAAAATGCCCACAAAATCAGACTTAGGACGATAGGCGTTTACTTGTTCTGGGGCATCGGCAGGGTAAAAGTTAATGCCGTCGGGAGAATAGCCAAATTCGCCCCCCGCATCAAAGTCCGTCCAGCCTACGATGATAACTGGGTTCTCTTCTATCCCCCATCCAGTGAAGTCGTAGTCTGTCGCAGAGGTAGGGGTGATTTCCCAAATGAGCATTCCTCTGCGGGAGTATTCAAGGAGAGAGGAGTTGGAAGGCGAGAAGACATAACAACCGCCTGTGATAGGCGGGTCATTAGTTTGCGCCCTTGCTTTTAAAGGCATCGTAAGCATCCAAAGTGCTGCCGAGAGAGAGAGAGAGAGCCTTTTTCCACATTGATGCTCCCTCCTTGCGTGAGGGCGACGCCAACGGTCGGCAAGGAGGATAACGCAATAGCGAGGTGATGTCAAGATAGGGAAGGGTGATTGGGAAGTGAACCTTTGGGAGGTTGGTTTCTGCCGAGCCGAAATGAGCGGCAAGTCGGGAGATGAGCAGGTCGGATGAAATTTGGCTTAGCGAGGGGTTCATCCGCCCATAGGGCTCCATTCCCAAACCCCTTAGGCAGCGTGAGGGTGAGCAGGAAATTGCGGATTGTTTTGGTGAAGGGTTGGCGGAAAAAAACCGATGCGAAAGAAGGGAGGGTTTTGGGTGGCAGCCTTCCATCAGCCTTTCAGCCTACACTAAGGGCTCTGCATGGACCGAAGGAGCATTTGCGTCAACATGCCTGTCGCCAGAAGGAAAAGTCCCAGCAGCACTAAACCGACCATGACAGCGAGGTAACCGCTCACGACCTCTGCCAGCCCCCGCCGCAATTCCGCCGTTTCCGCCTCTTGATGAAGGGCACGGGCGACGCACAGCAAATGTTCGTCCATCGTTCCCGTCCGTTCACCCAAAAGGACGGCTTGAGCGATTTCAGGTGGGGCGCCGTCCAGCATCGCAAGGACTTTTCCGAGGGAAACGCCCTGACGCACTTGCCCCACCCGTTCGTGAGCAAACCGAGACAAGTTGGGGAGATAAGGGCGAACCGTTTCGGCAGCAACCTCCAGCGCTTCGGAAGGTGGCACCCCTGCCTTCAGCAGCACGCCCAAGGTGTGGGCAAAGCGTGCCCAACTCCGTTCCTTCGCCAACGGCAAGGGAGTTAGGACATGGGCGAGCAGAGGGCGCAATTTCTTCAGTGACCACAAGGTTGCCACTGCCACCAACAGCAACTTGAGGGGTGACAGAAAAAGGCTCGTCAAGACGGCAAACCCCACAATCGCCAGCGCCTGCAACGCCACCGTAACCCCACTGACAAACGAAAGGGCACGCATCTCCTTGGAGAAAAAGACTCGCTCTTGCTCGGCGTATTCCTGCAACGCTTCCAGCACGACCTCCCAGCGCCCATGCCGTTCGCCCGACCGAAGGAGGGCTTGAACGGCAGGGGAAATGTCTTCCCCAATATTTGCCAGCACCTCGGAAAGGGGCGCATTGGGTTGCATCAACGCCCGTTGCAAAGGAACTTGAAGGAAGTGAGCGAGGAAGGGATGAGCAAGACCAAAGGACGCCACTGCATCTTCTAACGGGATGCCTGCCTTGTAGGCATGGTGAAGGTAACGAAACAAAGTAGTGGCAGCGTGCCAGCGAACAGCACGAAGGAAAGGCTCTCGCACCTTTGCCAGCAAACTTGTCTCCTGTCGCTCGTAAACGCGTTCCCTCTGGGGTTTGAGTGCAAGGAGGGCTTTGCTTTTCATGCCCTTTCGCCTCACGGACCGATGCCCATGAACTTGTCCACGCTTTCTACCATCCCGCCATACCAGTGCAGCCAGAATCGGGCGACGGCGATGAAAATGACGATGGCGGCAAGGAAGAAGCAAACGAAGTAAGCGGCAACGGCTTGGGCACGAATAGCCGTTAACGCCTCGCTCTCCAAGAATTCGGCGGCTTTTGTCAAGCCCTCGTCTATCGTGCCCGTTTTCTCGCCGGTCGCCACGACGCGCACGACCATCGGGTGCAAGAGAGGCAGGTCCGTCAGCACCGCTGAGAGCGGTTCACCCTTTTGCAAGCGAGGGGCATGTTTGCGGGCAGCGGTTTGCAATTGCGGGCTTCCCGACGCATCGGCTGCCAATTCTACGCCGCGCGACAGTTCCATCCCCGCACCGACCATCATCGCTAAGGCGCGGGCAAAACGCGCCGCTGTTAGCAGCCGAGGCAAGTTGCCGACCCAAGGAATGGACAATCGGATGGTCTCCACCAGGGGAGCCAACATCGGTTGCATCGCCAGAAACTGCCAGAGCAACCAACCGAGGAAGAGGAAAGCGATGAAGAGGGCGAGGGGCAACATTTTTCGGGTCGCCGCTCCGTAGTGCTGCGCCAAAAATGGGTCAGTTTCTCCTTTCGCCCTCAGAAGTTTCTCCATCACGACGGGCATGACGAAGGCGACGAGCAAAATCAGCAAAAGGGTGATGACGAACAAAAAGCGGGGATACATCGTCGCCCGCCGCAACTCTTGGCGGAACTCGTTTTCCCGCTCAAAGTGTTGCGCCAGCAAGCGGAAAACATTCTCCAAGTTGCCCGATTTCTCCCCAACTTCCACCATCGCAAGGACGAAAGTCGGGAAGGGGTAGCCTGACGCCGCCAGGGCTTTAGAAAGAGGCATCCCTTGCATCACTAAGTCGGCTGCCTGTTGCGCTGCCCCCCGCAAAGGCGAATGGCGTTCCGTCTGGGCAAAAATCGTCAAGGCTTCCGATAACCCCATTCCCGCTCGCATCGCTCCGTTCAGGTGACGGAAAAAAATTGCCATCGGCTCTGGGGGCACTTGGACGAGGGTGAACCGAGGTCGTCCGTCGGCTTGCTCCCTCAGGCGCGTCACCCACAACCCTTGTTGGCGAAGCCGCTCGTAGGCGTGGCGCGGGTCAGGGGCTTCAATCGTTCCACGATGCAATTGCCCTTGTCGGTCACGGGCTTCGTAAAGGAAGGTAGGCATGGTCAATCACCTCGGCAATCGGCTTGCGCCGAAAACCATGCCGAACACACCCGCCGAACCGTCTGCCATTTTGCCACTTGCTTTGCCCGTTCGGCTACAGGGATGCCGTCCAACACTTCTGTCAATTCCGCCAACGGGAGCAAAACGAAGGCGCGCTCCCACAAACGCGGATGGGGGACAGTCAAGCGTTCCGTCTGCCTTCGTTCGCCTTCTGCCCAAAGGATGTCCAAGTCAATTGTTCGCGGTTGCCATCCGCCCTTTTGCGTCCGACCCAACTGCCGCTCAATGGCTTCCAAGCGGGTCAACAATTCATCCAGCGGCAAGTCGGTCACGATTTCGGCGACGGCGTTCAGGTAAGGCGGTTGGGGTTCGGCGACGCCGAGGGGTTCACTTTCGTAAAGTCCCGAAACGCGCGTCACTATGATGCCTTGCTCCTGTAGCAACTCCAACGCCTTCCGCAAATTTGCCATGCGATCGCCCAAATTAGCGCCCAAGCCGATAAAGATGCGCCTAAGACGCTTCATCCCTGCTCAACTCCACCCGCACCCCTGCCCATTGCAGCGGGATGGGGATGGGCGGATGGGGTTTGCGGACTTCCACCTGCACCCGCTGCACTTGCGGGAAAGTTGTCAGCAAAGTGGTCGCGATGGCGTAAGCAGCGGCTTCCAGCAACTTGTAGCGGTTGCGTTCCAATAACTCCCGCACGACCTCGCAGACGCGGGTGTAATCCAATGCCCGTTTGATGCTGTCCGTTTGCGCTGCCTCCCGCAAATCCAATTGCAAGGCGATGTCCACTTCAATGGGTTGCGGCACCCGCTGTTCTACGGGCAAGCAACCGACCCGACTGAGTGTTGTCAAGCCCTTGATGAGCAGCCAATCCAATGAAGTTCACCCTCTTTGCCTTCCCTGCCGCCAATTTTCGCCATGACTGTCGCGACTAATTTGTCGTGGCTAATAGCCACTCCAGCGGTCTCTTCAACATCTGTTCCTCGCCACCACTTTGCCGACCTGCCCACCTGCCCACTGCCTATCTGCCTGCCGTTAGTAAATCGTCTCGTCCCGTTCCGTGCCCCCTTCCTTGCCTTCGCCTTTCAGTTCCTCTTCCATCGCCGCTTCCATCTCGTCAATGACTTCGCGGTCTACCTCATCGCCGAGGACGCTGGTCAATCGGCGCATGACGGAGCGAAGTTCGCGAGGCGTGGGGTTGTCGGAGATGTCCAAGTTCTCAAAGGAACTGGCGAGGTTGTCAAGGCGCGTTTCTTCGCTCAAATGGGCGCGGATGCGGGAGATGAGTTTGGTCAGTTGAGTGCTGCCGCATCGGGGGCAATAGGGGTCAGTGTTGTCGGCGACGACGCCGACGAGGAAGGTGAACACTTTCCCACATTGGTTGCACCGAAACTCGTAAAGGGGCATTTGCCTCACCTCCTCACGCCAGCAACTCTTTGTAATGGTCGCGCACCTTGCGGATGGCTCGGGCGATGTCTTCCATGTCTTCGGGTTCGCCCAAAAGGACATTTTGGGTGAGCCAAATGGCTTCGTGGTCACAAACCCGCTCGGTCACAGGGCAGCGGACTTTGCCGTAATCGTAATGGCGGGCATAAGGATGCCAATCAAGGGCTTCCTTGCTGAAGGCAGGTTCGCGATAAAGGGGCTTGTAGCCGGGGCTAACAGGGATACCTTCCGCCCGAAGGGCTTCCAAAAACTTCGCCTTGGGCACATTGCCCATCCGCTCAGGGAAGTAGCGGAAGATGAACAAGTGATAGGCATGCTCAGTGACGCGTTCGTCGTCGGGCAAGGGTTCTACGATTTCCAATTCCCGCAGCAGGCTGTTGAGGTAGGCGGCGTTGCGTTGGCGCTTGGTGTGGAGTTCGTCAGCCCGCTGCAACTGCACCAGCAAGATGGCGGCTTGCCATTCCGTCATCCGATGGTTGCCGCCGACGAGGTAGTGAGCATACCATTCGCCCGTGCGCGACCGACCGCAGTTGTGCAAAGACCAGACTTTTTCGGCGATGTCGTCGTCGTCCGTCAGCACGATGCCGCCTTCCCCTGCGGTGATGTTTTTGGAGGCTTGGAAACTGAAACCGCCGGCATTGCCGATAGCGCCGACGCGCCGTCCCCGCCAACTGGCGCCATGGGCTTGCGCCGCATCTTCCACCAACGCTAAGCCATGCTTTTGAACGAGGGCTGTCAAGGCATCCATGTCAGCGGGGCGACCGGCGATGTGCACCGCCATGATGGCGCTCGTGCGAGGGGTGATGGCGGCTTCCGCCGCTTGCGGGTCTATCGTCATCGTCGTCGGGTCAATGTCGGCAAAGACGGGGACGGCGCCCACATCCAAGACCGCCGTCGCCGAAGCGATGAAAGTGTAAGGGGGGACGATGACTTCCTCGCCCGGCTTGACCCCAACGGCGCGCAGGGCGAGATAAAGCGCTGTCGTGCCGTTGGTGCAAGCGATGCCGTGCTTGGCGTGATGGTAACGGGCGAAGGCGTGCTCAAATTGCTCCACTTTGCTACCTTTCGTCCGACCCCACCACTGCCCGCTTTCCACGACTTCCCGAAGGGCTTGCACTTCCCGCTCATCAAAAATCGGCCATTTCGGGAACGGTTTGGTGCGAACGGGTGCACCACCAACGATCGCCAGCGTCGCCATCTCTTGGTCACCTCGCTCCTCAGGGTGAAAGTTTGCCGACGGCTGTCGTCATCGGCGACCAAAGACGCATCGCCGACCGAACTTCTTCCATCGTCCCTTGCGCCACCTGTCGGGCTTTGCGCGAGCCTTCCGCAAGGATGTCATCCAACTCCGATGGGTGCCGCTCCAATTCCGCCCGTCGCTGCCGCAACGGTTCAAGGGCTTCGTTCAAGCGTTGCGCCAATCGCTGCTTGCAAGCGACGCAGCCCAACTTGCCCGTCCGACAATCGGTGGCGATTTCGGTGACTTCGGCTCGGTTGTAGATGTGGTGCAAAGCGAAGACGGGACAAATTTCGGGGCGTCCTGGGTCATTGCGGCGAATTTTGTGGGGGTCGGTGAAGAAGGCGCTGACTTTCTGCCTCACGACTTCGGGCGGGTCGGCAAGATGGATGTGGTTGTCGTAACTCTTGCTCATCTTTCGCCCGTCCATGCCCGGCACATAAGGGAACTCGCTGAGCAATGCTTGCGGCTCTGGGAAAACATCGCCGTAAAGCCGATTGAAGCGACGAGCGATTTCCCGCGTCATCTCCAAATGAGGCAATTGGTCTTTACCGACGGGCACCGTGTCGGCTTTGTAAATCAAGATGTCCGCCGCTTGCAAGACGGGGTAGCCGAGCAAGCCGTAGTTAGGCGCTTTGCCCTCTTGCACCCATTCTTTGTAAGTCGGGTTCAACTCCAGCCACGAAACGGGCACGAGCATGGAAAGGAGCAGGTGCAATTCGGCGTGCTCGGGCACCCACGACTGAACGAAAAGGACGCAACGATTAGGGTCTAAGCCCGCACTCAACCAGTCAATGGCTAAGTCGCGGATGTTTTGGCGCAGTTGGCTGGTGTCTTCCCATGCTGTCGTCAAAGCATGCCAATCGGCGATTTCGTAAAAGCACTCGTAATCGTCCTGCAACGCCACCCATTGGCGCAGCGCTCCTTCCCAATTGCCCAGGTGCAATTTGCCCGTCGGTCGCATGCCTGAGAGGATGCGCCCCCGTTTTTGCGCCATCGTCAAGTCACCCCTTTTGTCCCTTGCCTTCAAAGACCTGCCAGCCGAAAGAGCCAGTGCGCCATTTCCCGAACAGGCATCCAAATGAAGTTCAAAGCCCCGACATACAGCAAGACGAGTAAGGCAAGGAAACCCAATCCCGTCCGCTCCCACATGTCCATGCGCCAACGAAGTTCCATCGGCAAAAACATCCGAAGGATGCGGCTGCCATCCAGAGGCGGGATGGGGATGAGGTTGAAAAACGCCAAGCCCAAATTGACCAAGACACCGGCAATGCCCATGTGTCCCAGAAAGCCAAGAACGGGTTCCATCAGCCAACGAAGGGCAGCAGGTAAAAGGCTCTCCAACGCCACGAGAAAGGCTAAAAATGCCGTCCAGAAAAAGGCTTGCAGGAAATTGGACGCTGGTCCTGCCGCCGCCACCAATGCCATGTCTCGGCTCATGTGGCGGAAATTGAGGGGATTGACCTGCACGGGCTTCGCCCAACCGAAACCGATTCCTGAAAACATCGCCAGCAAAAACATTAGCGCCCCTAAGGGGTCAAAATGGGCGCGAGGGTCTAAGGTTAACCGCCCTTGCACGACGGGCGTCGGGTCGCCCAACTTCCACGCCGCCCACGCATGAGCGGCTTCGTGGATGCAAATCGCCAAGACGAAGACGGGCACCCAAGTCGCCAACCGCAACAGCAACTCTTTGATGAATGCGGCATCAAAAAACATCGCCGTCACCTCATCGGCTTGCTCAGACTTCCCAAGGCATCAAACCCTCAGGGGTGTAGCGGAAAATTTTGTCCGTCAAGGGATAAGGGTCGTGGCGGGCATCTTCCCGAATCTGCTTTAAAACGCCCGCCAAAAACTTGGGGTCGTCGTCGCAAAAAGCCATCAGGCAATCTCGGTTGGGCACTGCCACCAAAAACTCCCGCCCCAAAAGTTGCGACACTTGGGAGTAGAAATCGGGCAACAAAAGGCGAGCCGCATCGTAACTGTCGCCCTTGGCGATCACGATGCCCTTCACCCGCTGCCCATCGGAAAGGGCGACCATCTGGAACTTGCTTTTGAAGCGGACGAGGTTTTTGATGGCGAGGTCGTGCAGCCTCTGGATGCTTAGTCCCCAAACTTCCAGCCAGTCGCGCGGGATAAAGCGCATGTATTTGCCGTCGTCTATGACATAAGTGACGACCAGTGGCTCCACCCACTGCCGAAAAGCGACCTGCCCCATCGTCGGGTTCGCCATCCATTCCACTGTCTTCAGTTGAGGTAGGATTTTGTGCCGCACCTCTTTCAAAGTCGGCACTGCTACTTTCCGCTGTTCCCTTGCCGCCATCACGCCTTCCAAAAAACGCTTCAAGTGCTCCTCTCGTTTGTCGGGTTCGCGCAGGCATGCCTGATAGATGTTCTGCAACTGGATGACGAAAGTCCCCTCGCCTTCCTGCGAGACCAGCACCAACGGCTTTTCTATCTCCAGCCGCAAATCGGGCATCAAAACCCGACACTGCTCCAAAACCATTTGAGTGAAGGTGTGGGCGTCCAACACTTCCTCGCTGATTAGCAAAGAGCCAATCATGTCATCCACCAAAGCCCGTTCCCGCTCCCGTTCGGCAACAGGGCACGAGTAGGTGATGAAAAGCCCCACCTGCCCCCGCACCAGGAACCAGTGGCGGCAGTAAGTCGCATCTTCGGTGACATACTCTGTCGTCGCCCCGATGGCGCCATTGACGACGCACGGTTGCGCCTGCACTTGCCTTTCGCCCCGCTCCATCGCCTGCCGAAACATTTCCAAGAGTTCTTCGTGGCTCAAGGGCAACTTTTGCGGGAAGGTGTAGACGGAAATGTCCAATTGCCCGACAGGATGCTCCCTCGCCGCAAAGGAAAAAGTGCCCGTCTTCTCGTCCTCCTCCACTTCCCAGTCAGCGGGATACCAGAGCCGATACAAATGGTCAGGATGGCGAAACTCTGGCATGGCAATCACCTCAACTTGCTTCGTCGCAAAAAGCGCCGTGCCGCTTGCAGCGCAACGCGAAGTTGCTCAGCGGCATCGGCATCGCCATCCAATTTTGCCGCCAATGCTGCTTGCAACCCGACAGCGATTGCCCGCCCTTCAATCCCTTGCGCCCTCAACGCCTCGCCCGTGATATCGGGACGGGTTCTTCGCCACTCCAAAAAGTAACGCTGCCAACTTTTCTCCGCCACGCTTGACCGCCTCGCCGCCAACGCCAGCGCCGCTTCCAAGGGCAACGGGTTAAACTTCCGCACCCAACCGCTGGGGCGCTTGGGCAACCGGCTCCGCAAAACCCGCAGCAACGCCAACCCACTTTGCCGCTCCGTCTCCCCCAACTGGTAACGCAGGCAAAAGGCTGTCACGGCATCCGCTGTCGGAAGCAGCGCCAGCAACAATGCCCATTCCCTTTGCACCCTCTCGTCAGGAAAATGCCCTTGATGCCATTGCAGCCACTCATCTATCCGCTTCATCCAGAGCAGCCGCGCTTTTGTGACGCGCAACTCTGGAGCGACGACTTGCAAGATGCCCAATTGCCGCAGGCGCTGAAAAGGTTTCGTCGGGTCGCGCTCTTGAAGGGTTCGCCACAGTTCATGCTTGATGCGGTCGCGGGAAAGTTTCGTCAGCCAACTTTCGTCACGGGCTTGACAAAGCAAGCGCAGCGTCTTAGCGTCCATTCGGAAACCGAAGCGTTGCTCGTAGCGAACGGCGCGGAAAATGCGCGTCGGGTCGTCCACGAAACTGCCTTCATGCAGGATGCGGATGATGCCCTTGCGCAAATCGGCGTAACCGCCTGTCGGGTCTACCAATTCGCCGAAGCGGTCGGGCGAAAGGCAAATCGCCATCGCATTGAGGGAAAAATCACGACGCCACAAATCCTCAGTGATGGTGGCAGGTTCTACTTCGGGCAAGGCAGCGGGTTGCGGGTAGCGTTCCTTCCTCGCCGTCGCCACATCCCATCGCCCCATCGCCCAGTGCAGCGTCGCCGTCAAAAAGCGCTCGTGGACGGTCACCCTCCCATTCCATTGCTTTGCCAACGCTTGCGCTAACTTTGTGCCGTCTCCTTCTACCACGATGTCCACATCCAGCGTCGGCGACCCCAGCAGTAAATCCCGCACGAACCCCCCGACGACGAACGCCGTCATGCCCAAACTTTCGGCGATGACACCGACAGTCTGTAAAGCCTGCACGACCGAGGAAGGCAACCGTTCGCCCAGTTCCTGC
>Ga0209289_100335_pt1 | contig 26339 bp, 20 predicted proteins | sample GXS110809BmetaG_FD_184121 | JGI IMG/M metagenome (GOLD analysis project Ga0209289, IMG submission 184121) | Hot spring microbial communities from Gongxiaoshe hot spring, China to study Microbial Dark Matter (Phase II) - GXS 110809B (SPAdes)... ...
CGCCGTAGTCGTCCCAAAGCGAAATCCCGCAGGCATCAAGCGGCTTGAAGATTTGGCTTCGCCGAAAGTCAAGCGTGTCATTACTTATCCGTTCAAACTCTCTGGAGGGCGTGGGGCAAGGCAAGCCTTTGAGGCTGCAAAGATTTGGGATGCTGTGAACCAGAAAATTTTCACGCCCAAAGTTCCTGACCAAGCGAAGCAGTTGCTCAAAAAAGGGCAAGCCGATGTCGGCATCCTTTATCGCACTTGTTTGATGGAAAGTTACATCCCCGACAAACCTCCAGTTGTTGAGCACGATTTGGTTGCTGTCCAAACAATCCCGCAAAACCTTTACGAGCCGATTTACGCTGCTGCGGTGCTTGTCAAGGGAGGCAAAAACTTGGATGCAGCCCGCAAGTTCCTCAAATTCTTGCAAACGCCTCAAGCGAAACAGGTTTGGCTCAAGTGGAAATTTGAGCCTGTTGAGGAAGAGACGAAGCCAGTGAAATTGAGCGACAAAACCCCGCTTTTCATCTATGCTGGTGCAGCCTTTCGCCCGCCACTTGAGGAAATGGGAAGGGAATTTGAACGCAAGTATGGCGTGCCCGTTAAGTTCAACTTCACAGGTTCAAACTGCCTTCTGGCTCAAATCATCTTGAGCCAGCAAGGTGACCTATTTTTGCCCGGCGAAGAATTCTATGTTCGTCAAGCCCAAAAGCGAAACCATATCCTCAAGAGCGAGATCATCGGCTACTTTGTGCCAGTCATTTTGGTTCGCAAGGGCAACCCGAAAGGCATAAGGTCGTTAAAGGATTTAGCAAAACCGGGCGTTAAAGTTGGTTTAGGTGACCCCAAAGCGTGTGCCATCGGTGAAATTAGCGAAGCAATTTTGCGGAAAAACAACTTGACAGAAGGGGTGCATAAAAATATCGTGTTGAGAGCAGCGATGGTGCCGGAACTGCCTAACGCATTGCGTTTAGGAGGCATTGATGTATGCATCGTTTGGGACGCCGTTGCCAATTACCCTTGGGTTCGCCCAGCAGTTGAGATCATCCCCATCCCGCCAGAGCAAAATGTCGTCACAGCGTGCCCACTGGCGATTTTGAAAACAACAAAAAACCGTCAAGCAGCGGAAATGTTTTTGCAGTTTGCCTTGACAGAAGGTCAGCGAATTTTACGCGCTCACAAATTTACGGCACGCGATGATTTGCCTACCGCTTACGCCAAAGTCTTGTTTTCACCTACAGCGCAGTAAAGGTAACGAGTGCCCGCCAAATGCAAATGCATCGCAGGTGCCCTAATAGCGGAATCAGGACCGTTCAAAGGTGTAATCTGTGAAAGGTGTGTTGAAACATGATGGCAACTTCAAAAACCGTTCGTTCGCTTGGGCTATTTTGGTTTCGCACGATGATGTTATCGGGGTTGTTTATTTACTGCGGGTTCGTTTTGACACTTCTGTGGATAGATGCGATACTCCCTTTCCGCTCAGTGGAGGAAACTCCTGCCATCATCACCTTGTGGCGCAATCCATTAGCCAGAGCAGAACTGTGGTATGCCTTTCGTTTAAGCGTCATAACCGCCACAATTACCGCTGGGTTGGCAACCTTGTTGGGCATTCCAACTGCCTATTCTCTTTCTCGCTTTAATTTGCCTTTTGCCTATGTCATTAACACCATTGTGGACTTGCTGATCGTCGTCCCGCCACTTATCGTGGGGCTGACTTTGGTCGCTTTTTTCGGGCAGACGAGTGTCGGTCGGTGGCTTAATGAAACCATTGGCTTCCTCTACACTCCATTAGGCATCATCGTCGCACAATTTTCCGTTGCTTCGGCTCTTGCTGTGAGCGTCTTTAAAGCGTCCTTTGACCAAGTGAATCCTCGTTTTGAGCAAGTTGCTCGCAGTTTGGGGGCATCGCCTACTTACGCCTTTTTCCGAATCACTTTGCCGCTGGCAAAGAACGGGTTGCTGGCAGGATTTGTCCTATCGTGGGCACGAGCAGTTGGCGAATTTGCGCCTGTGTTGGTTGTTGCAGGCACACATGTCGGTAAAGTCCTGCCCGTTTTGGCGTTCCTGAACATGTCTGCTGGCAACATTGAATTGACTTTCGTCGTGACGACTTTCATGGTCATCGTTTCCGCAGCCTCCCTGCTAACTTTCAAACGGCTGGGCGGACGGGTTTATGTTTGGTAGCCGAAAAAGTTTTGCTGCCCCTTGACATTGTGTGAAATCAAAAACACACTTTTCGCTGGCTTTAAACCTTCGTGGACCTAACTGTCTCGGCTTTGAGGAGGTGGCAAGTTATGCTGATTGGGTTCTTGACAGCACCCTTTCGGGATGTGGCGTTTAAGGATGTGGTGAAGTTTGCGGCTGAAAACGGGTTTGGTGGGTTGGAGGTCGTGACTGGCGTCGGGCACGGGCATATTGATGCCGCACAAGTGTTCAAAGACAAAGGTCGTTCCGTCAAGAGACTGCTCAAGGGAACAGAAATTCAAATCACAAGTCTGGCTCGCTATGGCAACCCCTTAGACCCAGACCCTCAAAGGCGGGAGTCGTTTTTGAATGAACTTCGGACAGTCATTGACGCTGCCGAAGTCCTTGAAGTCCCCGTCGTTTGCACCCTCGCAGGCTTCCCACTTCCTGGCAAAACCAAGATGCAAACTATTGAGCAAGATGCGCCATCGGTTTTTGTTCCCCTTTGCGAGTATGCTGAAAAGCGAGGAGTCAAAATCGCCCTTGAAAATTGGTTTGCAACGAACCTTCAAGGTTTACATCACTTTGAACGCATTTTTGAAGTTGTCCCCAACCCAAACTTCGGTCTGAACTTTGACCCATCACACCTCGTCCACCAAGACATTGACTACATCGCAGCAGTTGAGCGTTTCGCTTCTCGTATCTTTCACACCCACGCAAAAGACACACAGATTTATGAGCACAAACGCCGTTGGATCGGAAACTACGAAAGCGGTTGGTGGCGCTATGTTATCCCCGGCTATGGCTTAATTGATTGGGGACGATACATTGGGACGCTGAGGCGAGTTGGCTATGATGGCGTTTTGTCAATAGAGCATGAAGATGCTGCTTTCCCGCGAGAGTTGGGTTTCATCAAAGGCAAAGAGTTTCTGAGTTTGTTGGTCTGAAGGGCATTTGAGTGGACACGGGCAACGCAACTCAATTCGTGCTCAAGGTGCAGTGCGAACGGATGCAACAAAACAAATAGCGACTGCAAAAACATAGGGGTGAAATCTCATGCCTGCAGAGCGAGGGCGAGAATTATTGGCTCGTTTGCGTGAAACGATAATCATCGGCGATGGCGCAATGGGGACTGAAATTTGGAAGAGGGGCTTCCCGCAAGGCTTGTTGCCAGAGCAAGCCAACTTAACTGCACCCGATTTGGTCAAATCCATTCACCGAGACTATCTTGCCGCTGGTGCTCAAGTGCTCACAACTAACACCTTCGCAGCAAACCCTTTAAGGTTGCATCAATTTGGTTTGGAAAAACGAATTTGCGAACTTGTAAGCACAGCGGTTCAGTTAGCGAAGGAAGCCATTTCGGAAGCCAACGCCGATGCCTTTATCGCAGGCTCGGTTGGTCCCATAGGGCAATTGAAAAACCTTCTTGAACTGACCGATGAGGAAATTGAAGAGGCTTACCGCCAATTGATTGTCGCCCTTGCCGATGCTGGCGTTGACTTGCTTGTCCTTGAGACCTTCCTCAGCGTTGATGATTTGCTCAAGGTTGTTAGAGTTGTGAAGCAAGTTACTGACCTGCCGATAATCGCTCAACTTGCTGCCATTGATGATGGCGAACGAAGTGCTGAAGGTAGGGCAGCATTGGCAGTGTTTGAATTGGAGAAATTGGGAGTTGACGCTATTGGGACGAATTGCGGAATCTCGCCTATCAGGAATTTAAGCATCGTCTGCGCCCTTGCTCGTTTGACGGAGTTGCCAATAACCGCATCGCCCAATTTGGGGTTTGCCCAATATGTAGATGGTCGTTTCATTTACCTTGGCGAACCTAAAGAGTTTGCCCGAATTGGCGAAGAGATTTGGCAGGCAGGTGCAAATTTGATTGGCGGTTGTTGCGGGACAACGCCAGAACATATCCACATCCTTGTCCAAAGGCTTAAAGGCAAATCACCTCAACCGAGAACAGCAAAGCGTATTCAAGTCAAGCCAGAAGGGCAACCGAAAATGAAGTCGCCCATGCCAAACTTCATGAGCAAACTTGGGATTGAGCCAATCATCATCGTTGAATTGGACCCGCCACGAGGTCTGGATTATAAGCCGATTTTAGAAGGTGCGAAAATGCTGGCTCGGGCTGGGGTTAACGCAATAAGCATTGGTGACAATTCTTTAGCATCAATTCGGCTGAGCAACCTCGTTATGGCGAACTTGATTCAACGGGAGACTGGCTTGCCGACCATTTGCCATTTTGCTGGTCGCGACCATAACTTAATTGGCGCTCAATCTCTTTTGATGGGCATGGCTGTTTTGGGTGTGCCAGCGATTTTGGCAGTGACGGGCGACCCAGCAAGGCTTGCACCTGAAGTTGGGGCAAGCAGCGTTTACGACCTGAACAGTTTCCAAATCATTGAGTTGCTCAGTAAACTCAACCGAGGCGTCAATTGGGTTGACACACCAATAGGAATGCGAACGGATTTCATCATCGGTGCTGGTTTCAACCCCAATGTCCACAACTTGAATGCTGAAGTCAAAAGGTTGAAACGAAAAATTGAAAAGGGCGCTCAATTTGCTCTAACTCAGGCAGTTTTTGAACCTGAACTCATTAAAGCCTGTGGTGAAGTGATGCGAGAAGTCGGCATCCCTATTTTCGTGGGCATCGGCATACTCATCAGCGCAAGGAACGCCTCATTTTGGAAATCCATCCCCGGCGTGAAAATGCCTGACGAGGTTCTTAATCGCATGGAAAGCGCACCGAAGGAGAGGCAACTTGCCGAAGGCATCGCTATTGCCCAAGAGTTGACCGAGGTTGCACTCAAACATTGCCCCGGCGTTTTCTTCATCCCGCCTTTCTCGCGAGCCGAATATGCGTTGCCTTTAGTTGAGTTGGTGCGAAGCAAAAAGTGGGAAACCTTCCCCGTCAAAAGTTGAGTTGGCACAATTTCCCCATGGTGAGGCTCCATGCTTGTGCTGGGCATTGAAACTTCCTGCGACGAAACTTCCGCAGCAGTCGTTGAGGACAAAGTTTTAGTGAGGTCAAATGTCGTGCTAACGCAAACAAAGTTGCACGAACCTTTTGGAGGCATTGTGCCTGAAATTGCATCGCGAAAGCAAATGGAATTCATTGCACCAGTTGTCAAGCAAGCGATGAAGGATGCCAATGTCACTTGGCGAGACCTTGATGCCATTGCTGTCACAAACCGACCTGGCTTGATCGGTTCTTTGCTTGTCGGTGTGAGTTTTGCAAAAGCGATTGCTCTCGCTCAAAATTTGCCTGTCGTTCCTATCAACCACCTTGAAGGGCATGTGTTTTCGGTTTTTTTGAAGGAACAGGGAACAGAAATGGGTGACAGGTGGCAAGGCTTTTTTGACGGGGATTTTCCGTTTTTGTGCCTTTTGGTTTCGGGAGGTCACACGGAGTTGATTTGGGTGAAGGATGTGGGTGAATACGAAGTTTTGGGGCGAACAAGAGACGATGCAGCAGGGGAAGCCTTTGACAAAGTTGCCCGCGCTTTAGGATTGGGTTTCCCCGGCGGACCTGCAATTGACAAAGCATCGGGAGAAGGTGACCCAAACGCAATCGCTTTCCCAAGGGCTGACTTAACTCCGACCTTTGACTTTTCTTTTGCTGGTTTGAAAACAGCGGTGGTGAGATTTTTGAAGGGCATGGAAGAAAGACTTAAACGGAAACCCAACCCTACCATCGCTGACATTGCTTCAAGTTTTCAAGAAGCAGTTGTTAACATGTTGCTGAACAATTTGGAGCGTGTTGCAGCGTTGAGGAATGCTGAGCGAGTGGCTGTCGTTGGTGGCGTTGCTGCCAACCGAAGGTTGAGACAAAAATTGTTGGCTCTCGCTGAGAGAAACAAATGGCAACTTGCATTGCCACCTTTAAAATGGTGCACCGACAACGCAGCAATGATTGCTTGCGCTGCCAGTTTCCGCATTGAAAAAGGCTTAATTAAACCAGACTTACTCTTTGACGCTTTCGCCGTCGCCGAAATTGACTGAGCAAAGGGCAAGTTTGAAAACCCTTTTCACCTCCCACTGTTTCTAAAGGTAGGCTAATTTTTCGGCACGGATGCCTTCAGCCAACTTGGTGAAATCTAAAGCCCAATAACCCTCTTGACCTTGAATGCGGGTGAACATGGGATAAGAGCAAAGAATGGAAGCCAAAGCGATTTTCGTTGTCCGCCTCAGGACATTTAACTCAGACCAAAGGCGTAGGAAATGAACTCCGCGCGGGTGCTGAGTTATCAATGATTGGACCAATGTTATCAGTGGTGCTTTGCGGATGGTTTCGTGGGAAGCAAATTGGAGCAATTCGTTAAGCCTGTGTCTTGGGATGTGCAACCAATGGTCATATCGGTTAGTCCAATTTAGCCTCACTCCCGCTTTCGTTTTCTCCAAGCGAACAATTCCGCCAACTTCAACACCACGCTCAAGATACCAATCAGAGAGACCAAAACACAAACCTATGGACAAGTTAACCCAAAGCCCAATTTCCTTTTGAGTATCGTCAATTGCGTGAAGAAATTGGATGTTCGGCTCAGGGTCAAAGAAGGGAAGGTCAATGCGGCGAATTTTCAAAGTGCCCGCTTGAAAGTGAGGGAAGGTGACAGGGATGTTAAGTTGTCTTGCAGGCTTTAACTTGCTTGGAAGTGAAACTTCGGGTTCGCCCACCTCCTCGTAGTTCGGGTCTTCAACGAAGCGCCTTAAATCCTCGTCAATCCCTTCAAGGGGCAAAACCAAGTCAAATTGACCTGTCAACTCCCTTGGCAAAGTTGGAGGTGGTGGCGGTGTAATGGCTGTTGGAATTTCATTCACAAGGCTTGGAATCTTCCCTGACAGCCACCAGCAATTGCCTCCCAAATTCACGAACCTCTTGTCCTGTGACAGGAACGCAAACAAGCCACTCAAAATTTGCTCGTAATCTGGGTCAGTTGGTAGGACTTCCAAAACCTGCTCTGCTATCTTCGTCAGTGGCACAGGGTAAGGTTGAGTTTCAAGCCAAATTGCAATTTCGTTGCCAACATCATGACTCACCTTATACTCGGCTTGTGAAGCGAGCAACTGTTGTAACTTTTTGGTTTTAACCACCTTAGCCTTTTGATGGGCTTTTTGTCTGAACTCGTCGGACTTACGAATTAAAATTTCCGTCAATGCCACCTTAACCTTATCCGTCATCATGTATCCCAAAGCCAGAGGTTGCAATCCTTCAGTGCCGAGGAGTTGAAGGAATGTTGGCAAAATTTCTAACTGTCCTCCGCTTTTCACCCAAAGGGCAAAAAGCAATTCCCGATGGGATAAAGCCATGCTTGCTGAGTCCAAAAGCGCTTTTGCTGCTTCCGCAAGTTCAAAATTTTCTGGAATCAGCGACAACATCCATTGGGCAAACTCTTCTTGTCCCCAAAACTCCTGCTCAATTGCTTCTTCCAAACTCAAACCTTCAACTTTCGGCAGCCAATCAAACAGACCGAACAGTCCCTTATCGGTTCTAAAACACAAAGTCCCAAGTCGTGAAGTCAAAAACGAAGTGACCATTTCCTCAAGGACATCTGCAGGTTGGTTTCGCCAGGGTGACAAAATGGACGCTATATCCTTTGGGTTCATCGGAACACCCTTCAAACTCAATATGGAAGTCACCAAACCGCTCAAAGGCGTAAGAGTTGCTTCCTGCCTCCATTTGAAGTTCCAAATTTTCCCTTGCAGAACCAAATGCTCACATTCAAGCAAAATTTGCCTTGTCAGTCCCAGAAAAATTTGTGTCCCGTCAACAAAAGATAACTCACTTGTTCGCTTGCCTTGTGGCGAATCCCAGAGGACTTGAAAGACATTGTGCAAAAGAAAAAAACGCGCCCTTTTTTCCCTCTCGGTCTCAATGTCAAATTTGACTGTTTTCTCCTCACCTAAGTCAAAAGCCATTCCTTTGCCCCCTTTCCCAAAGGAACTCAGCCACCAAGTCATAATGAAGGGCTTTCGTCACTTTGGCATGAACGAATTTGCCTAAAAGCCCATCACTTGAATAAGCCTTAACTTTGACGACCCCGTCAATATCGGGCGCTTCATACTGAGAACGAGCCTCATAAACTCCCTCTTTCGGTTTCCAACTTTCAAGCACAACTTCCAAAGTTTTTCCCACGAAAGTTTTGTTCCGCTGAAGGGAGATTTCCCTTTGAACTGTCAGAAGCAAATTTCGTCTCTCCTCTGCAATTTCGTGAGGGACTTGGTTGGGGAAGTGATAAGCGGGTGTTTCAATTTCAGGTGAAAAGACGAAAACTCCCAAACGGTCAAAATGCATTGCCTTGACGAATTCAAGCAAATGCTCAAAGTGACTTTCAGTCTCACCAGGAAAACCCACGATGAAGGTGGTTCTGATGGCTATGTCGGGAATTGCCTCCCTCAATTCCTCAATCAACCGAGCAAAGGATTCTGCATCGCCTCCCCTTTGCATCGCCCTCAAAATGTCTGGATGGCTGTGTTGGAGCGGGATGTCAATGTAGTGGGCGACCTTTTCGCTTTCCGCCATCGCTTCTATCAAACGCTTTGAAACAGCCGTCGGGTAGCAGTAAAGTAGTCGCAACCATTTGAGTTGGTCTATTCGGGCAATTTGGCGAACCAACTCAGGGAGCATCTGCTTGCCATACAAGTCAACGCCGTATCTCGTTGTGTCTTGTGCGATCAGGATAATTTCTCTGACACCTTGCTCAACGAGTGTTTTCGCTTCTGCCAGCAAATCTTCCATCGGTCGGCTTTTTTGCTTCCCGCGAATGAGAGGAATAACGCAAAAGGTGCAAGTTCGGTCGCATCCTTCGGCAATTTTCAGATAGGCATACCATCTCGGTGTGCTGACTATTCGGGGAGCATAAGGCGGTTCGCCGGGCAACTCTTGCACTCTCGTGGATGCACCTGTGAGTTGAGCCACAAGTTCTTGAATTTTGTGATACTCTCCGAAACCCAAACAAGCGTCAACTTCTGGCACAACTTTTTTCACAAGTTCTGGAAACCTAACAACAAGGCAACCAGCAGCAATGAGAGCCTTGCATTTTCCTCGTCTTTTGTGCTTTGCCAGTCGCTTCAGTTCCCGCAAATTTTCGTCAACGGCAGCCTGCAAAAATCCGCATGTGTTGACAATGATTACATCGGCTCGCTCAAGGTCAGCCGTCAGAGCAAATCCACTTTGGGCGAGCCAGCCAAGCATCTCCTCGCTGTCAACCAAATTTTTCGGGCAACCGAGAGAAACGACAGTGCACTTAATTGGACTGCTTTTCACCTGCTGACACCTCGTCAATTCAAAGTCGGGCATTTCCGCCTTAGTTCAGTTGAAACTCCCTTCAAAAATTTTGTTATTGCGATGGGCAACATAATTTTGGCACATCGTCAGGCAAAGGCTTGCGAATCCGCTCAAGTTGCAACCTAAATTTTGTCAAGGTTTTTCGTTCGTTGGCGTGGACGAGTGTCAAAATAGAAAATACCAGAAGCGTTGGGCAATTTCGTTCGTTGTTATGCCGTTTTGGCGCAATCTTGACAGAAAGCGTTGCAAACTTCCCGACGGTGAGCGAAAGGGGATGTAGCGACGAGGTGTTTGGTAATGGCTGACGGTCGGCACGAAAAGTTGACGCCCATGTTTCGGCAATATCAGGCAATAAAGGCTCGCTACCCTGATGTTTTGGTGCTGTTTAGGCTCGGCGATTTTTACGAGATGTTCGGTGAGGACGCAAAGATTGGTTCTCAAGTTTTGCAATTGGTGCTGACCTCGCGGGAAATTGGCAAGGGCAACCGTGTCCCTATGTGTGGTGTCCCGCACCATGCTGTTGAACGATACATAGCCAAGTTGTTGGAAGCAGGCTACAAAGTCGCCATTTGCGACCAACTTGAAGAACCAAGCCCCAAGAAGCGACTTGTCCACCGAGATGTCACCCGAGTTTTAACTCCGGGAACGCTCGTTGAGGAGGCTTTCCTTGAAGCGAAACAATACAACTTTTTGGTTGCAATTTTCGGGGCACGGGACGAGGGACGCGGGACGGGACAAGTTGAAGGTCGGTTTGGATTAGCGGTTGCGGAAGTTTCAACGGGCGAATTTGCGGTGACGGAATTGAGCGCGAAAGAATTGTGGAACGAATTGGCGAGATTGCAACCTGCCGAAATTTTGCTGCCAGAAAATCTGGCGAGCGACGAAAACTTTGTCGCTCGGGTAAGGGAAGTTTGCGAGACAACCACAATTACGACCTTTGACCTTGACCCTTTCACCGAACCCGAGCACTTGCTTTGTAAGCACTTCCAAGTGGCGACCTTGGATGGCTTTGGCGTGACAGGCATGAACCTTGCGATCAGAGCCGCAGCATCTGTCATCGCTTACTTGCAGCGAACTCAACTTTCGGCGTTAGAGCACTTGAAAAGTTTGAGCACTTATAGCGTCGGCGAGTTCATGTTGCTTGACAATGCTACGCGACGCAATTTGGAATTGGTTCAATCGCTGCGCGATAACAGCGTTTACGGGACTTTGCTTTGGGTTTTGGACGAAACGGTAACTCCAATGGGCGGTCGGTTGCTTCGCCGTTGGATTTTGCAGCCTTTACTGAATGTTGAACGCATCAATGAGCGTCTTGATGCCGTTGAAGCCCTTTACCGAGATACCCTTTGGCGAGAGGAAATTCGCGAAGCACTTAAAAGCGTGCCCGATTTGGAACGGCTCGTCGCACGGGTTGGGACTGGGACTGCCAACCCTCGCGATTTGGCGCAAATCAGGTCAGCATTGCAAGTCATCCCCAAGTTGCGGGAAATTGTGGGTTCTAAACCCGCACCTGATTTGCTGAAACGCATTCACGAACGATTGCACACTGCCGACGATTTGCGCCAGCGGCTTGAGAACGCGCTTGTTGACAATCCGCCACAACGAATGACCGAAGGCGGAATTTTCCGCGACGGCTATCATCCCGAATTGGACGAACTTCGCTATATCGCTCAACACGGCAAGGAACTGATCGCGGCGCTTGAAGCGAAAGAGCGTGAACGAACAGGCATCAAAAACTTGCGCGTTGGCTACAACCAAGTTTTCGGCTACTACATTGAAGTCACGAAGGCAAACCTTCACCTCGTCCCGAAAGACTACATCCGCAAGCAAACATTGACGGATGTTGAGCGATTTGTCACCCCGGAACTTAAGCAGTTGGAGAGCAAGGTTTTAGGTGCGGAGGAACGGATCGGACAGTTGGAGTATCAGTTGTTCGTTGAACTGAGGCAAGAGGTCGCGCAGCGAAGTCACGAACTTTTGGAGACGGCGCGGGCAACTGCCGAATTGGATGTTTTGGCGTCACTGGCAGAAGTCGCCGCAAAGAACCATTATACCCGTCCTATCGTTGACGAAGGTGACGAAATCGTCATCAAGGAAGGTCGTCACCCTGTCATTGAGCAAGTTCAGCGTGACAAACCATTTGTGCCCAACGATTGCTACTTGGACAACCGCGAAAACCAACTGCTCATCATTACTGGACCGAACGCAGCCGGCAAATGCATTAGCCTTGACAGTTACATCTTTACCGATGCTGGCTTGTTGACTTTGAAGGAGTTAATGCCTGCGAGTGCTGCTTTTGGGGAATTTGTTCCAATACGAGCAAGGGTTAAGGGCTTGAGGGGAAAGGCACAAGCGACACATTTTTATGATGATGGAGTTCGTCGAACGCTGAAAATTCGCACTCGGTTCGGCTTCACGCTGGAAGGAACGGAACAACATCGCCTTTGGGTTCGTAATCCTGACGGCACGGAGGGATGGAAGCGTCTCGGAGAATTGCAAGTTGGCGATGTCGTTGCTATTGACACTTGTATTAACCTTTGGGGCAAAACGATAACAATTCCGCCAATGAATTTACCGAAGCGGGTTAAACGCTACTCGCTGCCAAAGAAACTGACTCCTGACCTTGCCTACCTACTCGGGTTGCTTGTCGGTGATGGGACGCTGACTTACACCCACAGTTATGCTTTAACGACCAAAGACAGGCAAATTCGTGATGCTTTTGTTTCCTTGCATCATCAACTTTTCGGTTGTAAAGTGCGACCTTTCGGCAAGATCGGTTGGCGAGTCACAAGTCGCTTGTTGCGACAATTTCTCGCCCATTTGGGTTTGGGCTATTGGTGCGCTGAAGAGAAGCAAGTTCCCATTTGTATCCGCAAAGCACCTCGCGACATTGTCATTGCATTTCTGCAAGGGCTATTTGATGCGGACGGATATGTTGATAAGCGTCGCGGTGATGTCCAATTGGTCACGGCTTCCGAAAGATTGGCGAAGGAAGTGCAACTTTTGCTGCTTAACCTTGGCATCCTTGCATGTCGGCGGCAAAAAGTGGTCAAAGGCAAGGTGTATCACGAGTTAAGCATCTACGGTGAACATGCTGAACGCTTCTTTAAAACGGTTGGTTTCCGATTAAAGCGCAAACAAATAAGGGAGCGTTTCCTATCGCCTCATCGGTTGCCCAATTTCGGTGTTCCTCACTTAGCATCTTTCCTGAGGAAAATTCATAACGACATTGTGAGCAGGAGGGACAAGCCACAGGCTTTAAAGCGTGACAAGGCAGTAAGTAGCATCTTTTACACCTATCTTCCGAAAGGTTCAGCGCCATCATACCGAACGCTGGAAAAGTTGTTAGGATATTGTCAAGCAAATAGAGTTACGGGAACAAATGTTGTGGAACTTCAAACTCTCATCCAGCGACGCTACCTTTACGATATCGTTGTTGACATTCAACCTTCAGAAGCCCATGTCGCCGACTTGAATGTTGAACCAGACCACTCCTATGTCGCCAACGGTTTTGTCAGTCACAATTCAACTTACCTCCGTCAAGTAGCCCTCATTGTCCTGATGGCTCAGATTGGCAGTTTTGTGCCGGCGAAGGAAGCGAAGATTGGGATTGTTGACCGCATCTTCACTCGGGTTGGCGCTCACGATGAACTCATTCGCGGGCAAAGCACTTTCATGGTTGAAATGTCGGAGACGGCGAACATTTTGCACAACGCGACCGAACGAAGTTTGGTGCTTATTGACGAAATCGGGCGTGGAACTTCAACATACGACGGTATCGCCATTGCTTGGGCTGTTGCTGAGGAATTGCACCGAATTGGATGCAAGTGTTTGTTTGCGACCCACTACCATCACCTCAACGAACTTGAGAATTTGCTGCCCCGCATTAAAAACTATCGCGCAGCCGTCTTAGAAGAGGGCGACAAGGTAGTGTTTTTGTATCGCATTGTGCCCGGCGGGACTGACCGAAGTTACGGCATCCAAGTGGCTCGGTTAGCAGGTTTGCCTGAGCGTGTGGTTGAGCGGGCAAAAGAAATTTTGGTGACGCTTGAAACGAACGACCAGAAAGTGGTGACGCCGCCGAAAACCGCAACGCAACTTATCACGACGCCGGTTCAACTCCGACTGTTTGAATTCGCCCCTCACCCTGTTTTGGAGCGTTTGAAACAAATTGACCCTGACGCTTTGACGCCCCGAGAAGCCCATTCCCTTGTTTACGAACTCAAACGAAAACTTGATGAATTGAGTTGAGAGTTCCGTCACCACGATAAAATTCTTTTGTGCTCTAAACATTCCACATAAAACTTGCAGCGAAGAGCATTGCAAGATTTCTTTCGGGGGTTGAGTCTATGGGTGCAAAGAAGTTTGCTTTGGGAACACTAATTTTTTTGGCTTTGGTGGTAATTGGGATGTGGGATTCATACTTGGGTCTAAATTTGCCCATCTGGTCGGCTTATCTTCTTCCGATTTCTGTTGCCGCTTTGATTTTTGAAGTGTGGGGTGGGATAATCACAGGTGTGTTTGCCAGTTTGATGCTCTTTTTTCTTTCGCCAGCAGCGAGGAATTGGGGCATTGAGATTTCGCTCGGATGGGTAGCGGGTTTCATCGGTTGGGGAGGAATTTTGGGCTATCTTCAACGGCAGGCTCGTTTCTTTCATAAAGTCAGCGTGAAACTTCAAGAGCAAGAACACCTAAGAGATGCGTTCATTGATTTTCTCGTTCATGACCTTCGTTCGCCCCTAACAAGCATTATCAGTGGGCTTGAGACATTGTTGGTCTCAACTGAGGATAACTTGAAACCTGAAGACAAGGAATTGATTGAACTTGCTCTCATCGGCGCTCACAGGTTGCTAACTATGGTCAACTCAATCCTTGACCTTCGCAAGTTGGAAGAGGGAAAGTTCCCGCTTTACCTGAAGGAGTTTGACATAAAAGAGGCTTTGGGAGAAGCCATCAAGCAAGTTCAACTTTGGGCGCGCCAGAACAATGTCACTTTGCAAGGGAAATTTTCGCCCGATGTTCCAAATAGCATGATTGCTGACCGATGGGTGCTCATTCGTATCCTTGTTAATCTTACGAGCAACGCCCTGAAATATACTCCCGCCAACGGAAACATAGAAATCTCTGTGGAAAGAGACGGAGACTGGGTTCACTTCTCTGTCAAGGATCAAGGTCCTGGCATACCGAAGGAATACCTTGACCGAATATTTGACAGGTTCGTTCAAGTTGAAGCGAGGAAGGGAGGGGTAGCAGTTGGGAGTGGGCTTGGTTTGACTTTCTGCAAGTTGGCTGTGGAAGCACATGGAGGGCGAATTTGGATAGAAAGCGAAGTCGGGAAAGGAACAACAGTTCACTTTGTTCTTCCAACTGTTGCCCGTAGCAAAGGTTAAGCCAAGGGATAAATGCGATTTTTGAGTTTGAGGGCAAGGGGCAAAGAGGGATTAACCTTTTCGGTTTTCCTCCTGTGCATTTTGAAAGGAGAGAATGGTATGGACAATTTCTTCGCCCAAATTTTGTGCGATGAACTTACCGACACCTTTGAGTTTTTTGAGTTCATCCAAAGAGTCAGGTTGCTTTTCAATGAGTTGGAGTATCAATTCGTCCTTGAACAACCCTGGCGCCTTATGCTTGTTGACCAATCTCGCCCTCAATAGCAGCAACTTCCACAAAAGCGGACGAAACTTCTGTGAGACCAATTTCAACTTCTTCCGAATAGCAGGTGGCTCTTTGTTTTCAAGCACCCTTTGACCCTTTTCTGTCAGTCGGACGAAGTGAATCCCCTCAAGGTAACCTAACCTGACAAGTTCCCTGACAAAGTTCTCAATGACAGGAAGCGGATTGGGAAAGAAAACGCCCCAACTTTCTGTGCGAGCGATGTAACTTAGCCAGTTCGCCCTTATCTCACCTCTCAAAATCCCAGCGATAGTTCTCAAACCAACGCCAGGGTAAGGCATTTTTGCTACCATTTCAAGGGCTTCCCGAACGGCTTCTCGTTCACTGACAATGATGGGCTTATCTTCTGTCACTTCGTGTTCCGTAGGTTCTTCGCTCATTTCTTGGCTCATCTCTTGCGCATGTAGCATCGTTGAGGAAATTTCACTTTCAGGTCTCTTACGGGTTTTCTTGCGGGAACGACCTCTGGATTTGGTTTGAGACCTCAATTTGCCTCCCATCGTGTTTCCCCCTTACTTTGGCATGAAAGGATTGTAAAGGCGCTCTTTGCCAATCGTTGTCCGTAGTCCGTGACCTGGGTAAACTATCGTCTCATCTGGCAGAGACATCAAGCGATTTAAGGAACTTTGCAACTGCTCCCAACTCCCGCCGGGCAAATCTGTTCGCCCCACGCTCCCTGCAAATAAGACATCGCCAGAAAACAGATGTTTGCTACCATGAGGGCTGTCAAAGTAAAGAGCGATGTGACCTGGGGTGTGCCCTGGAAGATGAAGAACTTGAAACGAAATTTCCCCAATTGTCAAAGTTTGACCTTCGCATAAAAACTCGTCAGGGTGAGGCACAGGTTCGGCAAGACAGCCATAAGACCTTGCTTGAATGTGTGCATTTTGAACTAAGGGAAGGTCAAGTTCGGGCAGGAAGAAAGTTGCTCCAGTTGCTTCCTTCACTGCTTTTACTGCCAACACATGATCTAAATGCCCATGCGTTGCAACAATCGCTTTTACATTGACTTTGTGAAACTTGACGACAGCCAAAATCCGTTCAGGCTCATCCCCAGGGTCAATGATGATGCCTTCCCTTGTTTTTGGGCAAGCAACGATGTAGCAGTTGGTTTGGAAAGGACTGACGATGACGCTATCAACCAGCAACATTTCCAACTCCCTTCACCCTTTGGAAAAAATTTTGCTGCATTTCAGGTTTGAATTTTCTCACCCCTCATCTCCCTCTCCAGTTCTTCCTGCTCAAGTTGCTCCAAGGCTTCGTTGGCTTCTGGGTGGTGAGGGTTAATTCTCACAGACTCCCTTAACTCCTTTAACGCCTTTTCTCGGTCACCCAGTTTCCAGTAAATCATACCCATGTGGTATCGCAACTCTGGATCGTGAGGCTGAGCCTTTACTGCTTTTTCAACCCATTGGAACGCTTTTTTGTATTCGCCTCGCTGGTAATAAACCCAACCGAGGCTGTCCCAAAATGCAGGTTCTTGGGGGCGAAGTTTAATGGCTTTGGTTATCATCTTCTCCGCCTCGCCCAATTTTTCACCCAACTCAGCGAGCATGTAGCCATAGTTGTTAAGTGCAACTGCGTTGTTTGGGTCAAGTTCAATCACCTGCTCATACAACTCTTTTGCCTTTTCCCAGTTGCGCTGTGTGTAGGCGATGTCAGCAAGGATGAGGAGAGTTTCGGCTTTTGTCTTTTCGTCTTTGATTTTTGCCGTCAATTTTTCGGCTTCTTTCCATTTCTCTTGTCGCACTAAAGTGGTGACCAACAAGCCCCACGCCTGTGAGTTGTTTGGGTCAATTTCCGTTGCTTTCCTGAGAAGCGATTCTGCCTTTTGCCAATCTCCTTGTTCCATCGCACGCTGTGCATCTTGCAAGTATCTCGTTGACTTCAACCTTTGCTGTATCCTTGAAGGGCTTAACTGGCGCTTGACCTCTTGCCACCAAACTTTTGATGCTTTGTCTTTCAGGTGAACCCACCAAGTTGCAAAAATGAAGGCTAAAATGAAGATGGCGCAAAAAATATAGGAAGCGATGTGACGGCGCTCAACCGATTTTCGTTGCAAATCCATTTTTTGACTCACCCCTTTGCGAACACGAAACGGTTCATGCCTGAAAAGTCCTTTTCAATCTCCACTAACCACCGACCTTGCTTCCGAAGTAAATTTTGCACCTTTTCTGCTTGGCTTGCACCGACTTCAAGTGCTATGAACCCGTCTGACGATAGCAAATGATGCAGTGGTCTTTGAAGGAATCTTCGGACGACCAATAGCCCATCCGAACCGCCGAGCAAAGCGATGTCAGGTTCGTGGCAACGGATTTCTGGTTCAAGTTGTTCCCACTCCCTTTCTGAAACATAAGGCAGGTTAGCAATGATGGCATCAAAGGTCGCTGGAGGGAATATTGCTTCCAAAGGCTCTGTCAAGTCGCCCCACAAAAACAAGCACCTTTTTGTTAAGCCAAGTCTTTGAGCGTTTTCTTCCGCCAGTTCAAGGGCTTCCCGTGAGATGTCAACACCCAAAACTGTAGCGTCAACGAATTGGTGGGCAAGTGCCAAAGCAATTGCACCTGAGCCAGTCCCGATGTCAGCCAGCATCAAATGTTGCCTTCCAAGACTTTTCAATCGCTTAGCGACAAGTTCAACCAATTGCTCAGTTTCAGCACGAGGTATCATTGCTCGCTTATCAATTTTCAAAACCAAATGGCAAAAGGGTTGCTCGCCGAGAATGTAAGCCAATGGAACTCTTTTTACTCGTTCCAAAACTAACTGCTCGTAAATCTTCTGCTCATCGTCTGTCAAAATTCGTTCGCTGTCCAGTTTCAGTGCGGTTCGCTGCATTCCAATAGCATGAGCCAAAAGCCATTCTGCATCCGTTTTCGGTTCATGGATTTTTGCTTCCAGAAATTTTCCTGTTGCCCAAGCAATTGCTTCGCCGACCTTCACTACTGCTTTTCACCTCTTTCAAAAGTTTGACCCACACTCAAAACATCGTCAAACTTTTTGAAACGGCTACAAACCAAACTGACTGCAAGCGAGGTGAATGAAAGATGCTCAAAGTGCAGACAATTGTTACTGACCCTTTGGCTTTAGAGCGTGATGCCCTGTTAGTGGCTGTGATTGAGGGCGAAAAATTTGTGGGCACTGCCGGGAAGGTTGATAAAAGGCTTAACGGGCAATTGCGAAAGTTGGGAGAGTGGGGTGAGGTCAAAGGGAAACTTGGTGAGGTGACGGTCATCCACACCCTTGGTCTCATGAAGCCAAGACGAGTGGTTTTGGTTGGATTGGGCAAAGCAGGTGAAATTGACCCAGAAAAAGTCAGGAGAGCCATCGGCAACGCCGTGAAAGTTCTAAACCGAATAGGTTGCAAGCAGGCAATTTTTGCCCTTGATACTTTTCCGAAGAATCAAATTTCGGCGAACGAGTTAGCAAGAGCCATAACTGAAGGCGCAATTTTGGCTAACTACCGATACTTGCGTAAAAGTGACATGAGCGAAATGCCAACTTTGGAGTTGGTAGAACTTGCAATCTCAAGCAGACGCTCTCTTTCGGAAACCGAAAGTGGAGTTAGTTTAGGAACAGTGATGGCAAATGCCACAAACTTTGCCCGTGATTTGGTCAATGCCCCTGCGTCAGAAATGACACCGATTGCTTTGGCTGAGCAAGCGAAAGCAGTGTCAGATAGACATGGACTTAAGTGCGAAATTTACGACGAAAAATGGATTGAGCAAGTCGGGATGGGAGCGCTAAGGTCGGTTTCAATGGGCTCGGAGCAACCACCTCGTTTCATCGTTTTGAGTTACGAAGGTGGAGAGAAAATGGTGAAGATAGGATTGGTCGGCAAAGGCATAACTTTTGACTCAGGTGGTCTTTGCTTGAAAACAGCCGAAGGCATGATTGACATGAAAGGCGACATGGCTGGCGCTGCTGCCGTCATCGCTGCAATGGATGCTATCGGACAACTCAAACCCAAAGTCAATGTCATCGCTTGCATTCCCTCAACGGAGAATATGCCAAGCGGAAAGGCATTTAAGCCGGGCGACATTTTGAAGACCTTTGGTGGCAAGACTATTGAGGTCATAAACACTGATGCGGAAGGTCGTTTAATCCTCGCCGACGCAATCGCTTACGCAAAAGAGCAAGGCGCATCGCCCATTCTTGACGCTGCAACTTTAACTGGAGCAGCAATTATCGCTCTCGGTCCAGTTTGCACTGGCGCTTTCGGCAACGATGAAAAGTTGGTGCAAGAGGTTATTGAGGCTGGGAAAAAAGCAGGCGAACCTATTTGGGCTATGCCAATGTTTCAGGACTACCGTGAACTCATCAAGAGTGATTTCGCTGACATCAAAAACACAGCAGGTCGCCCTGGTGGCGCCATTACTGCTGCTTGGTTCGTTGGAGAATTTGTTGGCGACACCCCTTGGGTTCACCTTGATATTGCACCAACTTTCTGGAGCGATAAGGACAGCCATTATTTTGTCAAGGGTGCTACAGGTGTGATGGTTCGGACATTTGTCCAATTTGTGCTTAACCGCTCAAAGGATTGAGTTTTGGTCTTGCTTTCTTAGTTAATGCGTGCTACAATGGCAGTGACGCACGGTCGGAATTGTGCCGCTGCCGAGCCGGACTTCCGGAGGCAGGGGACGAGTTCCGCACCGCTGCGAAAGAAACCTGCCGAAGGAGGTTCGGTCGCAATGCCTAAGTTCAAAGGCACAGTCAAATGGTTCAACGATTCAAAAGGCTACGGCTTTATCTCCCGCGATGACGGGACAGACATCTTCGTCCACTACAGCGCCATTGAGGGAGAAGGCTTCCGCACCTTAAGGCAAGGGCAAAGGGTTGAGTTTGAAGTTGTTGACTCGCCTAAAGGTCCAAGAGCCGATAAAGTGCGAATCGTTCGTGAAAGGTGAACCTGAAGGAATGAGAGGGGGCAAGTTAGGTTGGGGATAGAAAATTACCGTCCCCAACCTTTTCATTTCACCCCTCGGAAAAAAGTCACTACACCGAAAGTCAAGGGCAACCAATCAACTTTTCGGAAACCTGAAGCGAGCATTATCTTTGCAATTTCCTCTGCCGGCAAAAAGGTCTTGATGGATGTAGTTAGGTAGGCGTAAGCAACGGGATCGCTCAAAATCCGACCAATCAAAGGGATAGCATATCGGACAAACAATCCCACAGGCGTCCTCCACCATTCAAAAGGTGGTTGGCAAAATTCAAGGATGAGAGCAACTCCATCAGGCTTAAGAATGCGAGCCATCTCCCTCAAGCCTTCTCTCAAATCCTCAAAGTTTCGGATGACAAAAGCGCAAAGCACTGCATCAGCAATTCCGTCACCAATGGGCAACCTAAGCCCATCAGCACAAAACAACTTGTATCTGTCGGAAACATTTTTTGACCTCGCTTTGCTTTTCGCAAGGATGAGCATCGGTTCGGAAATATCAGCACCGATAACCTTCGCCTCATTGCACCGTTTTAGCGCTGCAAAGGCAAAATCGCCTGTTCCCGTCCCAACATCAATGATAACCTTAGTGGAAGCAGGCAGCCACTCAACAGCAAATTTACGCCATCGGACATCTTGGAAGCCACTGAGTAACCTGTTGAGAAAGTCATATCTTGGCGCAATTTTGCCAAACATCCGACCAATCGCTCTTCTTTCCCGCTTTAGCAGAGTTTCCATTTTTGTCTTCACCCAACTTGCAACGGCATTGAGCATGTCTCAAAATTTTTGCTGGCGAAACAAATGCGCAACTTGCTCCAAATTAAGTGTGAGTTTTGAGCAAGGTGAAAGACAATGTTTGGGATTGGGACAGGCGAAATTTTAGTCATCTTTTTGATTGCGCTTTTGCTCTTCGGACCGCAAAAATTGCCAGAGATAGCCCGATGGTTGGGGCGAGCGACCCGTGAAGCGAGAAAGGCGTGGGATGAATTGCAACGGCAATTGACAAGCGACGACGATTGAAACTTTGGCAAGTAACAGAAATCCTTTCAAGCCTGCCCAGAGCCTCTGATCAAATGGACAATTTTTTCTGCTGCCTCTTGCATCGTTGCGGCAGGAATTAAGGGCGTCCCTTCAAGCAACTTTCTCCCTTCCTCTTCCCTTGTCCCTGTCAACCTGACAACGATTGGCACTTTCAGTTCCATTCCCTCTATCGCCTGCAAAATCCCTTTCGCCACTTCATCGCATCTTGTGATGCCACCGAAGATGTTTATCAGCACGCCTTTAACTTGTGGGTCGCTCAAAATCAACTTTAACCCTTCTCGCACGATGTCTGCCCTTGCTCCGCCTCCGATGTCAAGGAAGTTTGCTGGGGCAGCGCCAGCCCGCTGAACAATGTCAAGGGTCGTCATCGTCAATCCTGCCCCGTTTCCGATGATGCCAACTTCTCCCTTCAGCCTGACATATGCCAAGCCTTTCTTCCTCGCCTCCGCTTCAAACGGGTCTTCCTCAACTTCTTCGCGCCAAGAAGCGATTTCCTGCTGCCGATACAAACCGTTATCGTCAATGAGCAACTTGGCGTCGGCGGCAACCAAATTTCCATCCTTCGTCAAGACCAAAGGGTTGATTTCAGCCAAGTTGGCATCGCACTCAACATATAGCCGATAGAGCGCTTTCGCCATTGACATGAATTGACGCAAAGTCTTTGGTTCCAACTTTGCCTGTTTGTGAAGTTGGCGGATTTGGTAATCAAGAAGTCCCAAAAATGGGTCAAGGTGAACTTTTGCGATGGCTTCTGGATGACTTTCTGCAACCTCTTCAATGTCAACTCCACCCATTGCCGAAACCATCACCAAGTTTTGCTTCTTGCTTCTGTCAACAATGATGCCGAGGTAGTATTCTGCGGCGATGTCCAAAGCCTCTTCAACCAGAACCTTCTCAACGGGCAAACTCTTAATTCGCATGCCCAAAATTTGCTCGGCGACTTGTTTTGCTTCTTCGGGGGTTTTCGCAACTTTAATTCCTCCCGCTTTTCCCCGACCGCCAACAAGAACTTGAGCCTTAATAGCCACAGGCTTACCCAATCGTTCAGCAATTGCTCGCGCCTCCGTAGGTGTTGACGCTACATCGCCCTTCGGCACAGGAATTCCATACCTTGCAAACAATTGCTTCGCCTGATACTCGTGCAACTTCATCCCAGCCACCTCCGCGTAAAATCATGGCATGAAAAACCTTGCTATGTCAGGAGCGGGATTTTGGCACAATTAATGGCTGCACAAAACTTCCAAAGTTGCCTTGATGTTCTTGAGAAACTTCACCTACTTTCGGCAAAATAAGCACTAAAATTGTGATTGACGAAAGGGCTCTAAATTAAAATCAAAGCAATGAGGTGACCAAAATGGAGAAGTTTTACCGATTGACGGAAGTTGCAAAGATTCTCAGAGTATCTCCACTGACAGTGAGGCGGTGGATTGACGAAGGCAAACTCAAGGCGTTTCATCCCGCTGGGACGAGGCTGTATCGTGTGCCTGAGTCTTCCCTTAAAGAACTCGTCGGTGAGGAATGGTGGGAACAACTGTTTGCGAGCCGAGCAGAAGAGGCAACGCAGGAACAGAAACCTCGCCGTCGCCGCTAAACGCCTTGAAACCTCGCTCTGACAGTCACTAATGGGGGTGCTACACTTTGCCTTGCAGGGCAAAGTGTATCACCGCGAGGTGAAGAGAAACATGTTGCCACAAGGTTTGCAACGGTTGTTGGGAACTCAGTTCGCTAAATTGCAGGAACAGGCTAATCAAGTTTTGGAAGAGTTGAAGGCTATGCGCATAGAGGGTCAAGCAGGTGGCGGTGCGGTTCGCGCTGTTGTTTCTGGAATGGGTGAATTGCAATCGGTGCACATTGACCCCAAACTTCTCAATCCTGACGACGCCGAAGTTTTACAGGACTTGATTGTCGTCGCTGTCCGCGACGCTATGAGGAACGCTGAGGCAGTCCAGCAACAAAAGATGCAATCTTTGCTTCAATCCTTGCCTTTCGGAAGCATACTGGGGTTTGGTAGGTAGCGAGTTCGTTCTTCCTGACCAAAAACAAACATGTTGAGAGCGGTGACTTGTGATGCGAATGGACTACCCTCCTTCGCTCAAATCGTTGTTGCAAGAATTGGAGCGGCTGCCGGGCATCGGTCCCAAAAGTGCACTCAGGATAGCCATGTTTTTACTGAACCAGCCCAGGGAGGCGATTGATAGGCTTATCCAAGCATTGCAGCGGGTGAGGGAGCAACTTAGGTTGTGCCGGCGCTGTTTCAATTACGCTGAAGGGGAGTTGTGCTCAATTTGCCAAGATGAGAGCCGAGATGTTTCGCTCGTTTGCGTCGTTGAAGACCCAATGGACATTGCCGTCATTGAAAACGCCGGAACATACCAAGGTCGCTACCATGTCCTTCACGGTGTCATTTCGCCAATTGAAGGTATTGGTCCCGAAGATTTGCGCATAAACGAACTGGTTGAGCGGTTGAGGGTTGAGCCGATTCGCGAAGTCATATTAGCGCTCAGCCCGACAACTGAAGGTGAAGCGACCAGCACTTACATTGCTCGGCTTATCAGACCTTTCGGTGTCAAAGTCACACAATTGGCAATGGGGCTCCCCGTCGGCGGTTCTCTTGATTACGCCGACCAGTTGACAATCATGAGGGCTTTGGAAGGAAGAAGGGAACTTTAGCGGGTTGAAAAATCCGACTGCAAAATGGGCTTTACGGTGGTGAAGGATGCAATCAGTTGAATTCAGGCAGGAAGTTTTAAATGTCAAGTTGGCGGAGTTATTGGCACAACGAGGCTTAGTCGCTTTGCCTGAACAGCGACTGCCCGAGGCGCTTCCCGATGTTCTCGTCATTTTCCGAGGCTTGCGGTTGAACATTGAAGGGGAAATTGGTGACCAAGTTGGCGCTGAGCAGAGGGCTTGGGGCAAAGCGAGCGAACGGGTGCAACGCGATATCGCCCACATTTCTGTTGCCTTACTTTATCCTCCACACTTGCGCCGCGAACCTTTGGAGAACTTACCCAAAGCCATTGAGCAGGCAAATTTGAAATTCGCTGTTTGCATTCCGCCAATCCCAGAAAAACCCCAGTGGCTTGAAGGTGACATTGATGCTCTGTGCCATGTGCTTCAAACCGCTTACGAGCAACTCGCTTCCGAAGACGCTGTGCAAAAGGCTGCAGGTTTGCTTAAGGAAGCCATTCAATTCCCATCTCGCGAGATGATCACTGCTGGCGTCTCCATTGATCGCGTGGCTTACCCTTTGGGTATCCCACCGGAGAGCGTGTCCAAGCAAAAGAGCCACCAAGTGACATCAATTGCTCAAATCGCTTCATTGGTGCTTGCAAACGCTATGCTGTTTCAAGAAGAATTGGCTCAAGTTGACCACCGCGTAAAGCGGTTGCGTCAATGTCTTGAAGCCGAAAACTTTGCCGCTGATTTGCTGGAAGTTTGGCGGTTCGTCTTGCGCGGAATCAATTACCACGCTGTCTTTGACATTGCCCGCAAGGTTCTACTTGAGTTGCCCAACACCCCGCAGATGGACAGAGCCTTGCGAAACTGTGCTGAAAAAGTTTTAGAAGTTGTCAAGATGAGGGTGGCTACGAGGCACGATGTCGCTGGTCGGCTTTATCACCTACTTTTAGGCGACATTGCCAAACCGCTCGGCACTTACTACACATCTATCCCAGCAGCAACTTTGCTGCTTCGTTTAGCATTTGAGCCCAGCCGTTGGCGAGTTGCGTGGGATGACAGTGACACTGTCGGCAAATTGCGAATTGCCGATTTCGCTTGTGGGACGGGAACTTTGCTGATGGCAGCGTTGCAGGCTATCCTTGACAACTTTTTGAGAGTTGCTTGGCGCAATGGCGAAGATTTGCCGACACAGCGAAGGAAGTTGCTCAAGGTTTTGTTGGAAGAAGGAATTTGGGGCATGGATGTTTTACAATCGGCAGTTCACTTGACTGCTACTGCTCTGACCTTGCCCATCCCCGAAGTGACTATCAAGGGCATGAACCTTTACGCTTTGGACTTAGGAGTTCGTGGCAACGAAAAACGCTTGGGTAGCCTTGACCTACTTCGCGGCACGGCACAAGTGACCATCGCTTTAAGACCGTTCCCTGTTACGAGAACGAAAGGGAAACGGGTGACCGAAACGAGAACCCAACAGGTTAAACTTCAACTGCCTGAAGATGGCTTTGACCTGATTTGCATGAACCCGCCATTTACGCGCAGTTGCGGTGACAATTTGCTTTTTGGTTCCTTCCCCCAAAAGGAGCGGAAGACGCTTCAACTGGAATTGCAAAAACTTATCCGAAAAGAAAGGCTATTTGCTTCGGCGTTGGCAGGGTTAGCACCAATTTTTGTAGCGTTGGCTGACCGCTACTTGAAGGAAAATGGTCGGTTGGCGCTTGTTTTGCCTAAAGCGTTGCTTTCGGGAGTGGAGTGGGAAAGAACGCGCAGATTGTTGATGAAGCGTTATGTTGTGGAATTTTTGATTGTAAGTCACGACCCGCACCGCTGGAACTTCTCCGATAACACAGATTTGAGCGAAGTTTTGATTGTCGCCCGCAAATTGCCCGAAAACGAACTAACGAAGAAGAATGTCGCACGAAAGCATAATCCATGCCTGCCGTTAGAAGATGAGAGCAGCATGTTGGACAAAACTGTTTGCATCAACCTGTGGCGCAATCCACGCAATTCAATAGAGGCTTTCTTCGTCGCAGAACCAATTCGCCGTCATGAAGTCCCTAACATTGAAGAAGACACCTTGCACATTTGGGTCGGAAACGATAAGTTTGGAGAAGCCTTCGCTTTGGACTGGGATGAATTTTGTCAACTTGACCATTGGCTTTTGCCCGTCGCTTACGCTCAAAGCGATTTGGTCCGTCAGTTGCTCGCATTGATGTCTCAAAATAAGTTGCCATTTTGCCCGCTGAAAGAGTTAGGTGAATTGGGACCCGACAGACGAGTGATTTGGAATACTTTCCAACCAGTGAATATCCCGCCCGGCTATCCTGCTTTTTGGGGACACGATGCCGAGAAAGTGACAACAATGCAACAAAAACCAAACGCTTACTTGCTCCCAAAAACCAAAAAGCGAACGCATGCGGAAAAACTTTGGAAAAGAAGCGGACGCATCCTTATCGCTGAACGAATGCGGTTGAATACGCAACGGTTACCTGCAGTGCTAATGTCTGAACCTGTGCTTAGCAATGTTTGGTGGCCGTTTCAGTTACAAGAGAGGTTGGGAGG
>Ga0209289_100336_pt1 | contig 26272 bp, 24 predicted proteins | sample GXS110809BmetaG_FD_184121 | JGI IMG/M metagenome (GOLD analysis project Ga0209289, IMG submission 184121) | Hot spring microbial communities from Gongxiaoshe hot spring, China to study Microbial Dark Matter (Phase II) - GXS 110809B (SPAdes)... ...
GTCCATCAGTGAAAGGTCAGGACTGCGGATGTTGCCCCCAACCATGCGGAACCCCGTGCTGGAGTCGAAACCTTCGTAGCGGTCTGTGATGAAGGGGCTGACCTTGTTCGCCAGCCGAAAGCCAATCGTTCCGTGTCTGGCTCCTGTGGGCACGACTTGTATCGTCCCATCAACCAGCTCGTACTTGCGCCCATCGTCGGGCATATTGAGAAGGTCTTGCTCGGTATACCAGCGTTCGCGCTTCGGTTTCGCCCCTGTGGTTGCCACGACTCTCACCAATATCCAGTATACCTCAGGGGGTGTATCGTGGGGGGTGTGTGCGGGGAAAACATCTCTCGCGCCCCCGGCAGGAATCGAACCTGCGCCTCAGGCTCCGGAGGCCTGCGCTCTGTCCACTGAGCTACGGGGGCTTCAGCGTCAAAATTATACCCGCCGCCCCGAAACTCCCTCACAAATTGCCCCGCAGCGGTGTACGAAGTAGCGGAACTCAAAACGAGGGGGGTCTTCTGGTGCGACACGAGGAGCAACACTGGGGTGAACCGTTGGCAGAAGGGCAGCGCCCCCTTACAGGGGCATCGGAAGGGCAGCCATCCTACGGGCGTGGCCCACGCAAAACTTTCCCGTGGCTGTGGATAGGGCTGACCGCAGGCATGCTGGGGATGTGCGTGATATGTGGCGGCGTGCTAGCACTGATTGGGATGAGTGGCGTGCTTTCGGAAGACGAACCGATGCACGCGCCCGCGGGGGCATACTACGCGCCCTACGGACAAACGGTGCCTCACGCGCCCAGCGGCTTTCCCAGCAGCGAGTTTCAAGAGGGCGTGGGAATGCCTACAATGCCTTACGGGGGCTACTACTCCAGCCCTGACATGGGTAGCTATCCCAGCCTGAGCGACGGCGACAGCGGGCTGTCCGAATCCATCCGTCAGCAAGCCGCTGAACGCTCGTGGTGGTCGGAAGAGTGGAGCCGTGCACTGGGCGACAACTACCCCGAGCCAACCCACGTAGACCCCGACGGCAATCCCGGCTGGATTGATCACAGCGGCGCGTTCCACGATTACAACTCCGGGATGTCGGATTACGAAAGCTCCACGCTGAACCGTTCGGGCGGGGAGTGAGTACCCGTTATGGCTCGACGCGGCTCGGATAGCCCAGCAGTGGACGCATTAAACTAACGGGGAACCGACGCGCTACTTGTTCGTAGCGTGCTGCCGCCTCAAGAAACCGCTTGCGCTCAACAGCGATGCGGTTTTCACTGCCCGCGATTTCGTCCATCAGGCGCACCGCCAGCCAGTCGTTGCGCAAGGCGGGGTCTTGCAAGAGTTGCTCGGCGAGCGCGCCAGCGGCTTGGGGGTTCTCGCGCAGGGCGTCTACCAGCGTTTGCAGCCGCGTGCGTTGCTCTTGATTGACCTGCTGTATCAGCTGCTCCAAGCGCGGGATCAGGCTTTGCTGGCGTTGCTGCACATTTTGCAGTTGCGCGCGGCGCAGTTCCACCTCCGACCACGCACGGCTCAACACCCACTGGCTATACAGCAGGTTCAACACCACCAGCCCGACCGCGATACCCAGGGTGAGGAGCGCGATGCGTTGCCGTTGAGCGCGGCGCAAGCGCTCTTGCTCCACGCGGCGCAGCGCCTCACGCAAATGCTGCGGGTCAATTCCCAGCTCCGCCGCGCTGGCTTCTAAAGTTTGAACATCCAGCGCGTTCTCGTGTTCTTGTTGCAGGCGCACCGCCTCGCGAATTACTTTCTGCGCTTGTTCGGGGTTTAACCGTTGCTCGTGCATGGTCTTTCACCAGCTCCTACCGGCGCCGCCGCCCCCTGAACGGCCACCGCCAAAACTACCGCCACCGAAGCTGCCCCCACCAAATCCACCCGACGACCATCCCCCAGAGCGCGTGGAGGAGCCGCCCCCGAATGGACCCCCGATAATAATCGGGCTGCTCCGCACCAATCGGGGCAGCACGCGCGTCTGTTCGTCGCGATAGCGGCAATGCGGATTTTTGCAGTTGTAAACGATTAGCTCCAGCCCTGTGCGGCGGTAAGTTGGCTCGCGCACGATGCGCGCCGTTTCCTGCAGGGTATAGCCCCCACACTCGGGGCACTGGCTGTATCCGCTGAACCACGCAGGCTTACGAAACATCTCCAGCGTTTCGCAAGCGTCGCATTTCCACACCAGATAGTTCACGCTGCCCAGCTGCTCCTCCGTGCGTTGGAGCTCATCGAGATAGGCATCGTCGGCTTGCTCATCCAGCAAGCGCATCGGTTGCTGGCAAGAAGGGCATTTGGGCGGTCGCTCGCGCAGCAGCAGCGCCAGCACGACGATCACACCGCCCCCAATCAGCGCCAGCGCAAGCACGGCGGGCACACCTAAGCCGCCATCGGCGTCGGGGGAGTAGGCATACGAGCGTGGGGTATCAGCCGAAGGCGCGGCAGGTTCATATACCCCCGTCGCCTGAGCGCGCAGGATGCGCTGCGCGATTGCCTCCACGCCCGCCAATATGCCCCCTGCGATATCGCCCTGCCGAAAGCGCGGAATAACCGCCGTGTCCAAAATCTCGCCCGCGACGGCGTCGGGGAGGATTGCCTCCATTCCGTAGCCCGTTTCAATCTCCACGCGCCGATCGCCCAGCGACACCAGCATCAGCACGCCGTTATCAGCGTCGCGCTTGCCTACCCCCCAACGGTTGAAGAGCTCTGTGGCGTACTCTTTGGGCGTGGCATCATAAGTGCGTTGGAGAACCACGACGGCCACTTCCGCACCTGTTTCACGCTCCAGCGCATCAATCAACTGGTTCAGTTGGGTCAGTTGTTGTGGGCTGAGCACGCCAGCCATATCCACCACCCAGCCCCCATAGGTTTGGCGCGGGTTGGGAATCTGGCTCAAAGGTTGCGCACCCACCCCAAGCCATCCCGCAAGCCATATCGCTAAGGAAAGCCACCCGCTCAACCAAGCTAGCGCCCGTGGTTTCATTCACGCCGCTCCTGCCGGTACAGCTGCTCAGCACGCTTGCCCAACGCACGCGCCATATCGCTGAAGATTTTGCCGTGAATTGGGTAAAGCAGGTACCAGTAAAGTGTACCCGCCAAGCCGCGCGGCTCGAACAGGGCGCGCTGCACAAGGCGCGTGCGGTTGCCTTCGGGCACCGCTTGAAACTCCAGCCATGCCTTGCCGGGCGTTTTCATCTCGGCACGTAGGCGCAGCAGACGGTCGGGGATAACCTTTTCCACGCGCCAAAAATCCACTGCTTCGCCAGGCAGCAGCGCATAGGGGTGGCGTCGTCCGCGCCGCAGCCCAGGACCGCCAAAGAGTTTGTCAATAAACCCGCGTACGCGCCACGCCCAGTTCCACACGAGCCACCCCGTGTCGCCTCCCAAAGAGCAAAAGGCACGGAACACAACCTCGGGCGGAGCATCCACCAGCACTGTGCGCTCCTCGCAGATTTGCCCTTCCCAGTCTTCCAGCGTGTAGGTTCGCGCGGCACCTAACGCCCCGCTCCAGTGGGTTTCCACCGCCAGTTCAGAAATGCGCGTCAGGGCAAGGCGCACTGCCTCGCGATACGCCATCGGCTCAATCTCAGGAAATAGCGCGCGGGCTCGCGTCGTATCCGCCACCAGCGAGTGCACAATGCCCTCCACCAGCGAGTGCACAATGCCCTCCACCAGCGGCACCGCCAAGCGATTAGGAATAGGCGTCACCAGCCCAATCCAAAGCGTTGCCAACTTGGGCGCAAGCACAGGCGTCTTGAATATCCAGCGGCGCAGCTCCTGCTCTTGCGCATAGATTTTCATCATCGCGCGAAAGGTCAGCGGCGGTGCCCCGATTTCCACAATCCCCAGCGGCGGTCGTTCCGCTGCTGCCAGCAAATAGCTCAGCACGTCGCGAATACCAATCGGCGAGACTTGGTTGTCAATCCAGCGTGGGGTAATCATAATCGGCAACCGCTCAGTCAGGTAGCGCACCATTTCAAAAGAAGCGGAGCCAGAGCCGATGATAGGAGCTGCACGAAACTCGGTGTGGGCACGTGGTCACGCAAGATCGCACCCACCTCGGCACGACTGCTGAGATGCAAACTCGGCTTGCCCGCGCGCGGCAGCAACCCACCCAAGTAAATCACATGACGCACGCCTACCTCGCTGGCTGCTTGGGCAAAATGGCACGCATATTGCCTATCGCGTGCGGCGAAATCCGCGCCTGCCTGCATAGAGTGAACCAGATAGTAGGCAGTCTGCACTCCTTCTAACGCACAGCGGAGCGACTGGTAGTCGCCCAAGTCGCCCACGCACACCTCCACTTGGTCATACCACGGGCGCGCAGCTAGTCGGTTGGGATCTTGTGCCAGCACGCGCACCGCATAGCCACGCTCCAGCAAGCGCGGGGCTAACCGCCCGCCCACATATCCTGTGACGCCCGTCACCAGTACCCGCATCGCCATCGCACTCACCGCCCCAACCTGCCATAAGCATACCTAAACCACCTGCGTTCCTAAGACAAGTTGTGCTATAATACGACTGCTATGCCACGCAAGCGAGTGGCTCTGATTGTGCCGCACAACGATCGCAATAGCTCGGCATACACGCGCAATTTACGGCTGGCACGGCAGTGGCGCAACGCGTTGCGCTTGTGGGGCGTGGACGCTACGATTATCGTCGCTGGCGATGTGTCCAAAAGCCAGTTCCAGCAGCAGTACGATTTCGGCATCGTGCCCACGATGGAGAACCTCACGGGCAGTATGGCAATTAACAGCTGGCTGGACTATGCGCCGGGCGACAAGCCGATTTATCTATGTGGCTACCACATTCCGCAGGGCACAGCGGGTACGCCCGCCACGGGCGTGTTGGGGCTAACGCCCATCGAAAACAGCACTACGAACATTAAGCGCATCGGGCGGCGGGCGTTGTGGCAGTCGGGCGCGATGGTCTATGTGGCAGGCTATGCGGCGCGTATCAATAATGTGTATCACGGCTTGCGCGTGGATACCAGCAATCCGCAACTCCAAATCCTGCTGCGCCCCGATCCTGACCTGCACACCACCGACCAGCATGTGTTCATCGCCCGTTGGTACAACCGCTACTTCCTACCCACTACCAGCGATAGTTTCAACCAGTCGCTATGGGTCGTGCCGTGGATTATGGTCAACGAAGACGCCGAGCCAGAGTGGAGTCGCCCCTGGAGCGCGGATATTGACCACATCGTCAGCGCGTCTGGCTCGATTATGGACTACAATCACTACCTGCAGACTTTCTTGTGGTTGCACACTTTTTGCCAGCAGACGGGCTTGGTGGTTCACTGCGGGGCAACAACCAGCGGACTTAGTAACATCCGCCCCAACGACAACTATCTCCATCGCAATGGGCGCAACGCCAACCCACAACTGCAGCAGATCCACCAGATATTACTAACGGAGCAGCACCGCCATTTCCCCGTGTGCCTGCACGACCACTTCTGGACGGTAGAAGATACGCGCGGCAGTGGCAATCTGACTTCCTTCACCAATCCTTACGGAACCTTCCGCGAGCTGAGTTCGCCCGCAGCTTTCCGCGCTCACTGGAAAGGCAGCATGGACGAAATGCGTCAGATTGGGTTCAGCGACTGCCACTGTAGCCATTACCGCTACGCGAACTTCGCGAACAACCAGTTCTCGGATCGCTATCTACGCTTTCTACGCGATGAGACGCCGTTGCGGGCGGTGCGCATTTGGTCGGGTAGCTGCGTAACTTCACTTCACACACGCTTTATGGCGCCTGCGCCATTCACACGGAATCCTTTTGAGCGACGCTATGGCATTGAGATTGTGAACTCTTATGATGCGCTTTGGGTTAATGCACCGACTTGGCAGTATCGGATGAACCGTGAAAACATCGCCGTGTTAGACGGCTACGGCAGTGCGTCAGAAGGTGTGGAAGTGCTATGGGCGCGAGTGATGGGACATCGGTTCGGCACGCTGATGTGGGATCGTTGGCTGCGTGAAGGTGCATTGCATTACCACCATCAAGTCGAAATGGCGACCGAGTATCCCAGCCCTGCGATGTATGTCTATGAACAGATGCGTACCTGGCGGCAACTGCTGCACGGCTGGGTATTTCTAGGCAGCATCACGGACATCGTGACATGGCGCAACCGCGCACGGAGTGCGTTAGGGTAGTCAGCGCAGTTGGCTGCTCAAATAACTAAGGAGGCGCGAACGCGCCCCCACTACTTTACGCTTGCCGCTTTACAACTTCTATCGCCGAGTGGGCGGCGCAGGGCTAACGGGGGAGCTGTTCCCGCCCAAAGGCAGCGGACGAATCTTGCCTTTCGCAGGCGGATAATCGTCCAACACAGCGCTGCTGGCGCGCACAAAAATCCGCGCTTCCTTTGGATAGAGCTTGATGCGCGTACCCGCAGGGAAAACTTGCCCCGACCACAACTCCCAATAATCGGCGTCCAGTATCCAGGTGAACACTGCGCCATCCTTGTAGCGGGGTGCGATGTTGCCCGTCGGGTTCACCAGCACGAAACCGTTCTGGAATGGGCGGTAGTACAGCCCGCCCTCGTAGTCCGCTGAGCGGAAAAACACCTGCATGTTCCCCGTGGGTTGCCCCAGCGGTACATCGAAATCGGCGTCTGGACGCCAGCTGCGCTGACGATTGGGCGCGCCATCATAGTAGTGTTTATCTAGGTACAAATAGACATTATCGTCCGCGCAGAGCAGCGTGCTAGCAAGTGCGTAGATTTTCTGGCGCCGCCCCTCCAAAGGATTGCTGACTGCATAACCCGCATACAACACACGCAGGCGCGGACGATACTCTAAGATGGTATTCACATGCCCCTGCCATGTTGAAAACGGTGTAAAGCCCGTCGGCAACGAGAAGATTCGCGTGAACACTTCCTCAATGAGCATGCCGTCCAACAGTCCTAATCGGAAGAAGTAGACATGCGGTTGGTCGCGTGTGTAAAGTGCTGAAGCAGCGTTGATAATAAACCGAATGTCGCGATCCTGAGTGGCGGCGCGCATATTCATCAGGTGCTTGTGCATCGCCGCGATGCGACTGGCACGAGTTGGATATTTCTGCAGTAAAAAGCTGTTGAAGAAGAAGTCGATGAAGCTGTCGAAGTGGATGACATCCACACTAGGGTCGGAGTAGGTCATGTAACGCTGCAGGTTCTGAGCCGCCCAGCTTGACGCTACCGGATTGCCGATGTCCATCAAGTAGTTGGACGTGCCAAACCGCTGGCGTTGTCCCTGCACATTCAGCAGGAACCACTCTGGATGGAACTGGTTGGCATAGTCATAGCCGAATAGGTCTCGCACAGCCCAAGTAGTCGGATTGCCGTCGTCGCTACTGTAAATCAGGTTGTAGTAAATCACATTCAGTAGGTCGGGGCGATGTGTGCGCAACGCCTTGATGTCATCCCAGTTGGCAATAATCGCGTCGAACTCGCGGGCATAATAAACCCAGTCGCGTTGGCTTTCCTCCGCCCACGGATAATAGGGTGTGATGATTTTCAGTGAACGTGGCTGATGATTGCGCCAGCGCTGGCTGCCCGTCACCTCCAGCTTATCCAGCCGAATGTCGCCCGACGAGACGCCCGCATTCGCCCGTACAATCATGTCGATAACAATGCCTGGAGGATTAGAAGATGGCGTGATGTAGGTGAACGTGAGCTGTGTCCACTCGGTGGGCGGCGTGGCGGTGTTGAGCAACACAGTCGTGCTACCCGCGCTTTGCGGACGCGCCCGCACGATGAAGTTCGCATTCGTCCAGCTGGACGCCTTTACCCACAGTCGAATCGTAATTTCCTCGCCAACTTGGGGATAGTCCTCGGATGGAAAGTGTAGGGTCATACTGATTCGCCCATCGGCGGCGCTGGAAGCATTGCGGCTGAACTGAATACGCTGCGACGCTAAGCCGCTGACTTTATCTTCGGTATCCAGCGACGGCGTAAAACCTGAAGGCAGGCTAAAGCTGAACCCTTCGGCGCGACCATCTTGTACTAAGCCGACACTTGTATTGCCCACATAAAAATCGTAATCGAACTCACCGTAGAGCATGGCATAGTTGATGAGCGGCGCTTGTTGTGCAATGCCAAGCGCGAGTGTCAAGCTACTAACCCCCAGCAGACCCCTTAGGCGTTGCATGTGGCTCTCTCCTCTCGGACGACCTATTATACCACAGTTCTATCTCGCCTGCCGTGAAGCCACCCGTCAATAAGTAGAGTTTGGACTGGTATAATCCATCTGTGAGCCAATCGGTGCCGCGCTGGCGGCGAATCGTGCGCGATTTACGCTGGGCGATGCGCGAGCGCCATAAATGGGCAAGCCCGTATCGCTTTGTGTTGTTTCGTTTGTTGCTACAGTTGGGGCTGCACGAGCGCGTGGTGTTCCGCTATGCAGGCGCGCGGTTTCGGCTGTTCCACACGCGCATGACGCTGCTGATGTTCTACGATGCCCCCCACTGGCACGGCGCACACGATTTGAAAATCCTGTTTCAGCTGCTGCAGGCGGGCGACACAGTGATTGACATCGGCGCGAACGTCGGTTCGCACTGTATTCCAATCGCGAAACAGCTAGACGCCGTCACGCAAGTGCACGCTTTCGAACCCCATCCGCGTGTGTTCGGCTATCTCCAGACGAATGCTCAGCTAAACCGTCTGCCCAATCTGCTTTTGTATAACTATGCACTGGGGGAAACGGAAGGCGAGGTGTGCTTCACAGACTTGTTTGCCGACGACCTGAACCGTGTGGTGCGCGAGCAACCACAGGACGCCCCCACGCTTCGCGTGCCGATGCGCCCCCTGGACTCGTTCGAGTGCGCCCATCAGCCCATCACGTTGATTAAGCTGGATGTGGAGGGCTATGAGCTGTTTGTGTTACGTGGGGCAGAGCAAGCGCTGGCGAACGCATCGCTGCTGTATTTTGAGGTGTGCGACGCACATACCAAGCAGTATGGCTACACAGTACGCGATTTGGCGGCGTTTTTGCAAGCGCGCAGCTGGCAGTTGTTCGAGGTGGAGCCGGTCACGCCGTTGCGCCTGCGCCCGGTGGGCAACTTTTACACAGGCGAACAATGGCTGAACTGGCTGGGCGTGCGCGATTTGGACTGGCTGCGCGGGCGTACCCCTGTGGAGGTCTTGCCCAACGATGGCTGAGCCAAGCCTGCGCCGCCGCGCAGTGGAAGGCAGTCTCTACCTCACGGCGCGCCGATTGCTGGGCATCGGGCTGTCCACCGCGGGGCTACTGCTGATGACTCGTCTGGTCGGCCCCGAGAACTACGGGCTGTTCGCCGCCGCGCTGGGGCTGAATAACTATCTGCTGACGCTGGCGCAGATGGGCATCCGTGTGTACCTGATGCGCAGCGAGGACACGCCTAAACTGTGGCATCAGGCGTTCTGGTGGTTATTGCTGTGGAGCGCGAGCCTCACGGCGTTTGCGCTAATCGGCTTGGCAGTAGCGCAGCAGTTCTGGATTCGCACGGAGGGCTTTATGGCGGTTGCGAGCGCCATCTGCTTAGGGCTGCCCTTCACGGCGGCGGCGGTCGCGCCCCAAACGCGATTGGAGCGCGATTTGCGCTATCGTCGCATCGCTGTGCTGGAGCTGAGCGCACAAGCCAGCGGCTACGCAGTGGGCATTCCCCTGGCGCAGCTGGGCTACGGCGTATGGGCGTTGGTGGCTTCGTACTGGGCGACGGTGCTGGTGAGCGCAGGCGGAGCGTTCGTCAGCGCGCGCTACCGCCCCCGCTGGTACTGGAACGCCGCTGAGCGGCGCGCGATGGTGCGCTTTGGTGTGGCGCAAGGCGCGTCGCAATGGCTCTACTTCAGCAAAGACCTGCTGCCTGCGATGATTCTGTTGCCTCTGGGGGGCAAGGAAGCCGTAGGACACTACGCCTTAGCCACGCGCCTGCTAGAAATGCTGAACTTTGCACCCATCACTATCCGGCGCGTAGCAGACCCCGTGTACGCCCGCTTGCAGCACGAGCCTACCAAACTCCTACGGGCGATGTACCTCTCCTCGTCGGCGCAAATGTTAGCGCTGGGGGCGACCTGTCTGCCGTTTATCGTGGCGGGCTGGTATGTGTTGCCCCTCGCCTTCGGCGCGCAGTGGCAAATACCGATAGTCTTAGCGACGATGGCACTCCTCACGGCTGAGCAGCTGCTAAGCGCGGTATTCATTACCCAGGCGCAGGCGCTTGGAATCGTTGGGCGTCCGCGGGTAGTGGCGTGGTTCGCAGCCATCTTCGTGCCGCATTTGGCAGCGGCGACGGCGCTAGCAGTGTGGCTTGCGCCTTCCAAGTGGGCGTCGGTCGCCTACGCCGCCGCCTACTACTGGGCGCATTTGCCCAACAACTGGCAACTCCATCACGCCGTGCGACGATATATCGGGCAACCTGTCTATGGAATGAGTCTACTGTGGGCGATTGCCCTTGGGGTGGCGATGTTTGCGCCGCTGGCGTACTATCTTCCGCTACTGGCGTTAGGCGTTTTCGCGTTGCCCCAAAGTCGGCATGCGCTGCGCGATATAATTCACGAGCTACGCGCGGCGCGCAATCCCAAACAAGGAGGCGAAGACCATCATGCAACGACCGCTGATTAGCGTGATTATAAACAACTACAACTATGCACGCTTCCTGCCACAAGCAATCGAGAGCGCGCTGGCACAAACTTACCCGCACAAAGAGATTATCGTGGTGGACGATGGCTCCACTGACAACTCGCGCGAGGTTCTGTGCCAATACGAGGGGCGCGTGAAACTGATATTGAAAGAGAACGGCGGGCAAGCTTCAGCGTTCAACGCTGGTTTTGCGGCGGCGCAAGGCGAGATTATTTGCTTTTTGGACTCTGACGATTACTGGGCGCCGCAGCTGCTGGAGCGACTTGCGGCGATGTGGCGTCCAGAGTACGCGATTGTGCTATGGTGGATGCAAAGCGTGGACGAAGTGGGGCAGCCGTTAGCCCGACGCTTCCCATGGCGCACTCCGATGGTGGGCGATTTGCGCCCGCGCCTGCTGCGCTACATGCACTACCCCAGCGTGCCCACCAGCGGCAACGCCTTCTCACGCCGCGCCTTAGAAGCAATCCTACCGCTGGACGAGTCGGTGTGGCGCATTAGCGCCGATTTGCCGCTGGTGGTCGCCGCGCCTTTTTACGGCGAGGTGGGGTTCATCGACGAGACTTTGACCTACTATCGGGTGCACGGCGGCAATCTACACTACGGTATGCCCGCCAACTGGCAGCGGCTGGAGCGTGAAGTGAACCATGCGATGCGACGCGAGCCGATTATCCGTGAACATGCGGCGCGTCAGGGGCTGAAACCGCATCCACGTCTGGGCTACACAATGCCCGTGATGAACCTCGCACGCCTGCTGTTGCTGTTAGCCGGGCGCAAAGTGCCTATCGTGAGCAACGATACGCTTCTCAAACTCGCTATTTTTGGCACAGAGGGCATCTGGAAGCACGACGAGGCGTGGAGTATCCGCGAGCGTATCGGCTGGGCGCGCCCGTTCTGGATAGCGTTTGTGAACAAGCGTCGCGCCGCCGAACTGGCAGCCCGACGCGTCTTTTGGAACGCCAGTGAAGCCGACATCCAACGGTTTCTGGACGAGGCGTTTTAGGTGCGCTCGGGCGGCGCGTCGCGCCACGGGTCGATTAGCCGTTCGCGAGCGAACAGCCGACGATAAACCGCCAGCGGCAGCTCACGCATAAGCACCAGCAGCACGCCTGGCGAGCGCTGCGCCCACTGCCACGCCTTGCTCCACTGTCGCCCCTTGAGCGCGTGCGCAAAATGCGGATAGCTATCCCACACCGCCCGCCGCTTGAACGCTGCGCGCAGCACCGCCTGCAAATGAGGCGACACCCCAGGCAAGCTGAGCAAATAGCTCAACGCCTTACCGCTTTCCTCCAGCGGATCGTAGCGCGTGGTCAGTGTGCGCGGGCGCACACGGTAGTAATATAGCGGTTCTGGCAGTAGTGCAAATCGTCCCCCCTTGAGCATAATCTCCACATAAAACGCATAGTCTGCCCACTGGCGCATTCCCTCATGGTAATGGATTTGCTGGCTTTCCAGAAACGTCCGTCGCACCATCGGCTTGAAGGCAGGATGTGCCCGAATCACTTCCTCGGCAGTATAGGTGCGCGGCTGTTTCGGCGGCTTGGCATGCGTCGCCCACGCCACTGCGTACACACTGCCTCGCTCCGTCAGGTACAACTGCAAATCAGCGACCATATCGGCGCTGGTCTGCTCAGCGAGAGCAACCAGTTTCTCCAAGCGTTCGGGGGCGTACCAGTCATCCGCATCCAGCACGGCAATCCACTCCCCGCGCGCCTCCCTGAGTGCGCGGTTGCGCGTGTAGCCCAGTCCCATGTTACGCGCATTCTGCACCAGCCGAATGCGCGAGTCGTTCAGATACCGTTGCACAATCTGAGGCGTCTCGTCCGTGGAGGCGTCGTTCACAATTACCATCTCCCAGTCGGTCAGCGTCTGCGCCTGCACCGATTCGATGCACTGCCCGATATAGGGCGCGACATTGTAAGCGGGGGTGATCACCGACACCTTGGGCTGTGCGGACATCGTGGGGATTATACCGTATCGAGCTGGCTCTCTCACGGCGTGTCTACCACACGCACCACTTTCCACCGCTTGTGCGTGTACACCACAGGATAGCGCGTCGGCGTCGCCTTGTAGGCAATCCAGTAATCGATTCGGTAGGTATAAGCAGCCGTCGGACACGCCCTTCGTCTACCTGTTTGCTCACCAGCTCGTAATAGTTCGCCTTCGGGCTTGCCCATGCAGACGAAGCCGCAGGTATCCGCTTGCCAGGGGCATAATCGCGGCGGTTTAGCCCAGTGACTTCGAATAACCCGAGCTGTTCCATCCGTCGTAGCCACTCGGCGGCGTACCACGGGGCGTAGGGCCAGTTATCGCCGTCCTTGAGATGCACAAAAACGCTTCTGCCCGATAGGTGGCGGAAGTAGCGCCACTGCCCATAGGAACCAGAAAGACCACATCGGACGGGGTGTTCTGACGCGCCCACTCAGCGACCACTTTCACCTCAGGATAGCGAATAAAAATCGGATGCCCGAAGGTCAGCAGGCGCGAGCGCATCGCGTGGGCGCTTACCCACGCGCCGCCAATCAGCAGTATCGCTCCATAATAGGTAAGAGCAGTTTGTCCTTGCAGAGCGGTCAGGCGTTTCAGAGCCTGCCCGATGAACTCCGCGCCTACCAGAGTAGCGCCGAGCGTCAGGACAATCATCCCCAGCGAGCTGGCGAGCAGGTACTGCCAGAAAGTCGCTCCAATCAGTGCAAGCCCCAAAACGCCCGTCGGCGGCTATCCGTAGGAGATTGGATGTACGACGCAACTGCGCCTGCAACCGCGAAGCTTGTAGCGTAATACCACAAGTCTATCCCCCGTATCCGATGCAGGCGCATCAGCAGCAGCGATTGAAACACAAACGGCGCTGCCCCCACCAGCCCACTGCCACATCAGCACTGCTGCCCCCACGGAGAACACCAGCCCCCAAATATCGCGCGCCCACGCTTCATCACAAGCCACGCAGCGACGTAGTAGCTCAGCCCGAACATGTCGCTGCAACGCCCAGGTAGATTCCCACTTCCACCACTTGCGCCTCACAAGTGCCGATAGCGATAGAAAAAGAAAAGCAACTGCGAAGACCGTTTGCTCGGTATTGCCCTGCGCCAAGTTGCCAGGCGAATATAGATACGACGGCGTAGCGATAAGCACCGCACACGCAACCGCCGCCAGCACATACTGCGGAAAAAGCGCTCGCCCCACCTGAAACGCCGCGTAGATAAGCAAAACTTTTGAAACGATAAACAAAATAGCAAGCACATAGGCGATGTCCAACACCTTGCTCGCGTAAGCCACCAAGTACCAGAACAGCGATGCGTAGGCAACCGAAGTATCTGCCAGCGGATCGTTGGGGTAGCTCTGCGGGTTCAGAACGCGCTCCACGAGCACGAGTTGTAGCGGGTGATTATGACCATACACATCCCGATAACCCGTGACGCCAATGGAAATGACACATAACACACACCAAAACTGCACTCCATCGGCGTTTCACGCTAGTGCGCACTCTCCCGTAGACTTCCATCGTGTTGCATTTTACCTATCCGACTGGTAGGAGTTCCGTGTGATGGCTCGAACGAGAAGTATACAGCACGCCTTCCGCGCGGCTGCGCAATTCCAAGCGTGCCCTACGCAGGTAGCAGAGAAGCGTGCACCTACAGGAAGGAGACTGCCATGAAAGCCGTCGTGATGGCAGGTGGAGAAGGCTCGCGGCTACGCCCCATCACCGCGAACCGCCCCAAACCGCTCGCGCCCGTTGCCAACCGCCCGATTATGGAGCACATCTTGCGCCTGCTCAAGGCGCAAGGCATCACTCAAATAGTTGCCACAGTGTACTACCTAGCTGACCACATTGAGGGCTACTTCGGCGATGGCTCCGAATGGGGCATCGCCATCCACTACTCGCTGGAAGACACCCCGCTGGGCACCGCAGGCAGCGTCAAACAAGCCGAGGAACACCTCCGCGACGGCACTTTCGTGATTATCAGCGGCGACGCCCTCACGGATATAGACCTTCAGCCCGCGATTGAATTCCACCAACGCAACGGCGCGATGGCTACCCTCGTGCTGGCACGCGTGCCCAACCCGTTGGAGTTTGGCGTGGTTATCACCCGCGAAGATGGGCGCATCACCCGCCTCTTAGAAAAGCCCTCGTGGAGCGAGGTGTTCTCCGACACGGTCAACACAGGCATCTACATCTTAGAGCCAGAGATTTTCGCCTACATGGAGCCTGGCAAGCCCTACGATTTCAGCCAAGACCTGTTCCCGCAACTGCTGCGCGAGGGCAAGCCCCTGTATGGCTATGTGATGAGCGAATACTGGAGCGACATCGGCTCGCTGCAACAATATCGCGAAGCACACCAAGACCTACTCAACCGCAAAGTGAAGCTGCCGATTCCGGGGGAGGAAACCATTCCCGGCGTGTGGGTGAGCACAGGCGCAGTGATTGACCCCGATGTGCAAATTGTGCCTCCTGTATGCATCGGGCGCAACTGCCGCATCAAAAAAGGCGCGGTGATAGGACCCTACGCCACGCTGGGCGATAACTGCATCGTAGAGCCGAACGCTTTGGTGGTGCGCTCCATCGTGTGGGATAGCGTCTACATCGGCGCGGGCAGCCACCTTCAGGGCGCGATTGTGGGCACAGGCACTACTATCGAAGACAATGTGCGAGTGCAAGAAGACGCGGTGATTGCCGACCGCTGCCACATCGAGAGCGACAGTGTTATCCGCACCCGCGTTAAGCTGTGGCCCGACAAGTACATCGAGCGCGGCTCTACAGTGACGATGAGCCTGATTTGGGGGGCAAAGTGGCGCGGTTCGCTGTTTCGCGAGCTGGGCGTGGCGGGGCTATCCAACATCGAAATCACGCCCGATTTAGCGACCAAGCTGGGCGCTGCCTACGCCTCCACCTTGCCGCGCGGTTCCACCATCGTGTTAGCGCGCGACACTTTCAAGGTCTCGCGCATGATCAAGCACGCTTTTATGGCGGGCGTGCTATCGGCGGGGATCGATGTGGCAGACTTGCGAGCGATGCCCATCCCCATCACGCGCCACTACATTCGCGCATCGGGGGCGATGGGGGGCGTAAGCGTGCGCGTGTCGCCCACGAATGTGCGCATGACGCTGATTGAGTTCTTTGACAAGCGCGGCGTGTACTTGCCCAAGTCGGGCGAGCGCAAGATCGAGAATCTCTTCTTCCGTGAGGATTTCGCCCGCTGCGACGCCGACGAGGTGGGCACAATTCGGTTCGCCTCGCGCGCAATAGAGCAGTATCAAGCCGACTTTCAGCGGCTGGTACAAGCCCCTGAAAGCCCGCGTGCGATGCGGATCGTGGCGGATTTTGCGTTTAGCCGTGTATCGGCGATTTTCCCCGCCATACTGGGCGAGCTGGGCTACGATGTGGTCGCGCTGAACGCCTATCCCGAGCCGCGTCGCGCTCCCCGCACGCCCGCCGAGCACGACGCCTTCGCCGAGAACTTGCAGCAGGTGGTGCAGAGCTTGGGGGCAAACCTCGGCTTAATGTTCGAAAACGAGGGCGAGCGGCTCACAGTGGTGGATGAGCGCGGGCGCGTCATCAGCGGGGGGGCGTTGCTGACAGTGTTCGCCCGTCTAATGGCGGAGTCGTGCCCCGGCAAGCAAATCGCCGTGCCTGTGAACGCCCCCTCGGTGATTGAGGAAATCGTCGAGCCTTATGGTGTGCAGGTGGTGCGCACACGCGCCGATGTGCGCGCCCTGATGAACGCCGCCGCAGACCACTCCGACACGCTCTGTTTCGCGGGCGATGTGCAAGGCGGTTTCATCTTCCCGCAGTTCCATCCGGGCTACGACGCGATGTTTGCCAGCATGCGCCTGCTGAACGCCTTGCAACGGCTCGGCTGCTGCCTATCGGAACTGTATGACCACATCCCGTCGTTTTACACGCGCTATCAGGCAGTGCCATGCCCGTGGGAACTCAAAGGGCGGATTATGCGCCTACTTGCCCAAGAGGCGAAAGGGCGCACCGAGACCATTGACGGGCTGAAAGTGTATATCGACCATTCGTGGGTGCTGGTGCTGCCCGACGCCGCCGAGCCGATTATCCACCTGTACACGGAAGCGCGCGAAGCAAGCGAGGCAGAACGCCTGCTGCTGGAGTACCTGGCGCTGATTGAGCGGCTGCTCCAAAAAGAATAGTCGCGTTACGGCTCCTGCGGCAGCTTGTCGCCGACGGCAAGGCGCAACTGAAGCTCGGCAACAGCGGCATCGTAGGTGGCTTGCACAAGGTTCGTTTCCGCGGTGACAAGCGCCAATTGGGCAGTCAGCACTTCCACAATCGTGCCCACGCCCTCCCGCAACGACTCTTGGGCAGCATCGTAGTTGCGTTGGGCAGCTGCTAAAGCCACGCGCGCCGCTTCCAAGCGCTCGGCGGTCTCGCGAAAGCTCAGCAGCGCGCTTTCCACTTCGGCATAGGCATCGCGTTCGGCTTGCAGCAGGCGCAGACGCGCGCTCTCCAAGTTCGCTTCCGCTTCGCGCAGGTTGGCGCGGGTCAGCCCGCCGTCGAAAATCGGGTACGAGGCGATAATCGTGAGGCTGCCTTGCGTGCGCGTGGCGGGGTCGTACTCGCGGAAGCCACGCGCCGTGATTTGGAGGCGCACCACACTGTTCAACCGCGCCGCATCCAGCCCAAGTTGGCTAATCTGCAAGGCGAGTTCCGCACTGCGCAGGTCGGGACGTTGTAGGCGTGCGCGTTGCCACAACTGCGCTACTGAGAGGTTCGGGTCGGGCTGAGGCACGCTCTCAGGCGAGGCGAGCGCGGGCAGGGGTTGCGCAGGCTCCCAGCCGATGAGCCGTTTGAGGTCGGTTTCGGCAAGGCGCAGCGCGTTGCGGGCTTGGATCTGCTGCACGCGGGCGTTTGCTAAGTCAGCTTCGGCTTGCAACACATCCTTCTGCGGGGCAGTGCCCACCTCCGCTTGGGCTTTTGCCGCCTCCAGCAGCGTTTCAGCACGCCGCACGGCAGCGTCTGCAACTTGCAGCAACTCGCGCCGACGCAACACTTCGTAATAGGCGCGCGCCGTTTGAAACAACACACGGCGCACGGTCTCGCGGCTGTTTTGGCGGGTGGCTTCGGCACTGCGCGACGATTGACGAATGCGCAACTCGCGCGCGCCGTTATCCAACAGCAGCCACTCCAGCCCGATGCCGTTTTGGCGTTGCGTAGTATCGGTGGTGATACCGCGCGTTTCCAAGCGCGTGCGGGTGGTGGTGCTGCTCACGTCGACGGAGGGATAAAGGTTGGCGCGCGTCGCCACAAGGCGCGCCTGGGCAGCCTCAGCGTCGGCAAGTGAGGCTTGCGCCAGCCCGTTGTTGCGCAACGCCAACCGAAGAGCATCTTCTAAGCGCAGGGTTTCCTGTGCCAGCGCCGTAAGCAGGGCAACGCTCAGCAAACCGACCAGTGCGGGCTTCATACGCTTGGGGTTCGACGCACACTGAGGGGTTCCTGTTCGCTGGGGGGCGTGCATAAATCGCTGCCTTATGCGGGGGGCTTTGCTCACGCAAGCGCGGCTTCGGTCGTCAAGCACCGCTCCTCGGAAAGTCTCTCGGTGCCCTCGGACAAAGCTTGGGCGTGACGGCAGGGGGCTGCCCAGATTCCTCGCCTTCGGCTCGGAAGGACGAGCATGCTTTGCGTAGGGGCTATGTCATTCCGAGCGAGCGACGAATCTCAACCCTATCCTTGCAACGAATTGCTCCTACAGCCCCGCAAGCGTTCACAAATCTTGACTTTGCACTGAGAAAATCCGAGTTTTATGGGGGCTTAGAACTTGACTTTTTTGAAGTCCATCGGGTATCATGGGGCGCACTATGCAAAAGTCTCACCCGCAGCCGACGCGCTGCCCGATTTGCAGCGGCAAGCTGGTGGTTACGGAAGTGACTTGCGAAGATTGCGGTACGAGCATTCGCGGGCACTTCCTGCCGAACCGCTTTGCGCAACTGGATGGCGAACAGTTGCATTTTCTGGAGGTTTTCTTGCGCAATCGGGGGATGTTGGCGGGCGTGGAGCGCGAGTTAGGCATAAGCTATCCGACCGCCCGCAATAAGTTAGATGCGTTGTTGCTGGCGCTTGGCTTGACGCCTGCCGTGATACCAGAGCACAACGGCAACCTCGCCCAGCAACGACGCGAGATTTTAGACATGCTTGAGCAGGGTCAAATCACTGCCGAAGAGGCAGCTCGCAAACTGCGCCAACTGCGATAAGGAGGCAACCGATGAACAGCCGTCAAGAGACTTTAGCGCGGATTTTGAGCTTGATGCAACAGGGCACGGTCACGCTCGAGGAGGCAGTAGAGCTGATTGAGGCGCTGTATGAGGTATCGCCTGCAAACGAGCCGAACTCCTTGGCTGCGGAAGGCGTTGCAGGAGACGCCAACGGCAGCACGCCTCCCGTGCGCGGACTGTTTGACCAGATCCTACGCGCCGCAGAAGAGGCGGTTCGCGCCACAGGGCAAGCCGTACGCAGCGTCGACTGGCAACAGATTGGACGCAGCGTGCGCGAGCAAACCCAGCGCAGCCTCGACGAACTGCGCAGAACCTTGCAAGAACTCGAGCAAGCCGACTGGTCCTTGGGGCGATGGGGCAAATACGAAGCCAACTTGCGTCAAGCGATGGACATCGCGATTGATGGGGGGCAATCGCTGTCCATCGACCTCCCCGCAGGCGACCTACACATCATCGGCGGTTTCGACGGGGGACGGGTCGAAGCCGCTATCCGCCTGCGGGGAGCCCACCCGCAAGCCATTGAGCAAGCGAAAGCACACTACAGCCTGATGGTAGAGCAGACAGAGCAGGGCATTCGCATCCGCGCACCAGAACTCGACGGCGACCTGCGCCAGAAGATAGACCTGACTTTACGCCTGCCACGCCAAGTGAACTTGCAGGTACGCCTTGAACGCAAAGGCGACATCGAGGTGGAGAAAATCGACGGCAGCTTGGACTTGCGCACTCCGCATGGCGACATCCACCTGCGCCATATCCGCGGCAGCGCCACGCTGGAAACCGTGCACGGCGATGTGCACATCACCGACCTGCAGGGCGAGCGCGTAGCCATCACCACCGTCAACGGCGACACTCACCTGCATGACCTGCGTGTCGACACGCTTACCCTGCAAGCAACCAACGGTGATGCCGAAACCGAACGGCTCGCTGCCCGTCAGTTGACTATAGAAACCGTGCGCGGTGATATCGCCGTAGACTTGCTGGAGCCTATTCGGGGGGAGATGCACTTGACTACCGTCAACGGCGATATTACGGTGGAGGTGCCCGACGGCAACGATTGCCGCGTGCGCATGCAAACCACCGCTGGCGAGATTGCGTGTGGGCTGGAGTGCCGTCAAGTGGAGGTGGAGCGGTATCGCTACACAGGCATTGCTGGCGACGGCACGGGGATCCTCGCGCTGGAAACGGTTCACGGCGACCTGCGCGTACAACTGCGCGCGCACGAGACGGCTTGAGCCAGCAACTCAAGGTGAGACCACTCGCCCCCGCTTAGCGCGGGGGCACTTTTTTTATGTTTCTTCTACGCCCCATTCAGGGGTCAGCTGTTGTTCCACGCCCAAATGCTGCAACACACGCGCAACAACGGTGTCCACCGCCTCTTCCAGCGTTTGCGGGCGATGATAAAACGCGGGGTTAGCGGGCAAAATGGTCGCCCCTGCCTCCGCTACTTGTACCATGTTGCGCAGGTGAATCAAGTTGAACGGTGTTTCGCGCACGACCAAAATGAGCGGGCGACGCTCTTTGAGGCACACATCCGCCGCGCGGGTCATCAAATCGTCGGAAATGCCTTGGGCAATCCGCCCCAGCGTGCCCATCGAGCAGGGGATGATCACCATGCCGTCGTGGCGAAAGCTGCCGCTGGCAGGCGGCGAAAAATAGTCGCGCGGCTGGAGAATTTCCAAGCCATCCCATGCGTATCCTAAAAGCGTCTCCGCCGACAGGGTCTCTCGCGATACTTCCATCCCCAGCTCGGTTTGCATTACCTGAATCGCCTGGTCGGTGCAAATGTAATAAATCTCGCTGAAATGGTGCACCGCCTGCCGCAGGAAGCGTATCGCGTAAATCCCGCCGCTGGCGCCCGTCACGCCAACCACCAATCGTCCTGTGCGTGCCATAGTTTCGATGAGGGCGGGCACGCCTAGTGCCCACCCAGAGTACCCTTACTGCACTACCTGTTGTCCGCGCTTGAGCCATTCCGCCACTTGGATAGCGCGTTGCACTTGGTGATGAATGGCGCGGACAGTGCTCTCGCTCAAGGTTGGCTGGGGCACAGTGCTGGTGCCGTAGGGGTTGCCGCCCGCTTCAAAAATGGCGGGCGCGGTGTAGCCCGGCGGCACGATAATTGCGCCCCAATGCGCTGCCACCACAAACAGCGACAACAAAGTCATCTCCTGACCGCCGTGGGGGTTTTGCGCACTGCTGAGAAAGGTCATCACTTTATTCGTGAGTTTGCCTTGCGCCCACAGCGGACCTGTGGAGTCGAGGAACTGCTTCATCTGCGCGGAAACCAACCCAAAGCGCGTGGGAGTAGCCAGCACGACCACATCCGCCCACTCAATATCATCCAGCGTGGCTTCGGGGATGTGGCGTGTGGCTTCTAAGTGGGCTTTCCACTCGGGGCGCTGGTTGATGGCTTCCTCGGGTGCCAGCTCGCGCACGCGCCGCAGGCGTGCCTCCGCCCCTACTTGCTCAGCTGCGCGCACCGCTTCCTGCGCCATCTGATAGTTCGTGCCCGTTGAACTATAGTAAACAACCGACACCTTGACAACGCTCATGTAGATACCTCCTGCAAAGAAATTTTTCAGGCGTGTGAGATGATTGCCTGCACCACGCCTTGTACGCCACTGACGCGCTATTGTTTGGAATGTTCGCCGGCAAAACTACTCCCCAGGATAGCGCACGCCCCACTGTGCCCGCAGCGTGTCTAACACGCGCATAATCGCCAGGGTTTCATCCAGCGGCATCCATGGACTTTCGGTGAGCCTTTGCCGCAGGCAGTCGTGCACATGGCGGATTTCGAACTGCAGTCCGTCGCCCTCATAGGGGTAAAGCAGATGTTCGGTGGTGCCGTCGGTGCGAATAAGGTACGCTTCGGAGGGCTTCCACCACGGCTCGGGGATGGTGATTCGCGCGTTGGTACCGCAGATGTGTGCCTGCTTGGGTGTATCCACGCGCAAAGAGGCGTTCAAGAGGGCGTGCGCGCCGTTCTCGTAAGTGAAAACGATGCTGCAGAGCTCATCCACACCCGTGCTGCCGAGCGTGGCAGTGGCGAGAGTTTGCTTGGGTGCGCCCAGCACCATAAACGCCAACGCCACAGGGTAGACGCCTACATCCAGTAGCGCGCCCCCGCCCAGCTCGGGAGCGAACAGCCGGCTGGCGGGGTCAAACGGGGCGCGGAAGCCAAAATCGGCAATCACCACGCGCACCTCGCCTAGCTCGCCCGCTTGCAAACGGCGCACAATCTCGCGCACTACGGGGAAGCAGCGCGTCCACATGCCCTCCATCACGAACTTGCCCGAAGCGCGCGCGGCGTGAATGACCTGTTCTGCCTGCGCAGCGTTCAGTGTAAACGGCTTCTCGCACAGCACATGCTTGCCCGCCTGCAACGCTGCCAAAGTGTTCTCGGCGTGCAAACTGTGGGGAGTTGCCACATATACAATCTCCACTTCGGGGTCGGCAAGTAGCGCGTCGTAGCTGCCGTAGCGTTTGGGAACGCCAAACTGTGCCCCAAACTGGTTGGCAGTAGCTTGACTGCGCGAGCCCACTGCCACCACCTGTGCTTCGGGCACATAGAACGCCGCTTGCATAAACCGCCGCGCTATTTTGCCTGTGCCCAAAATGCCCCACTTGAATACGCTCATCTTGCAAAAGGATACCCTATTCACCCCCGCTATGCGGTTTCGGGTATAATCTACGTTGATGTTAGATCTGCACCAACTCAATGAAGCGATTCGGGAGGCTCGCCGACGGCTGAAAGCCATCGGCGAGTATCTTTGACCTCGCTCGCCTCAAGCAAGAGCTGGAACAGCTCCAACGCCGCGCCGAAACGCCCGAGTTTTGGGCGAACCCTGCTGAGGCGCAGCGCGTGATGCAGCACATTGCCCGCCTGCGCAACAAAATAGAACCCGTCGAGCGCCTCGCTCGCCAAGCCGACGAACTGGAAGAGTGGCTCAGCCTGCTGCAAATGGAGTACGACGAGGCAACCGCCGCCGAAGTCAGTGCGCAAATCCTGCAACTCAAGCGCGAGGTGGAGCAGTTAGACATGCTCACGTTGCTGAGCGGGGAATACGATTCGCACAACGCGATTTTGGAAATCAACTCGGGTGCGGGCGGCACTGAGGCGTGCGACTGGGCGGCGATGCTGCTGCGGATGTACCTGCGCTGGGCACAACGCAAGGGCTTTCGCACCGAAATCGTTGACGAATCGCCCGGCACGGTGACGGGCTACTCCAGCGTGGGCGTGCTGATTGAGGGCGAAAACGCCTACGGGCTGCTCAAATCCGAACACGGCGTGCACCGCCTGGTGCGGATTTCGCCCTTTGACGCCAACAAGCGACGCCACACCTCCTTCGCGTTGGTGGAAGTGATGCCCCAAGTGGAGCATACCGAGTACCAGCTCAAGCCTGAGGAGGTGAAAATTGAAACTTTCCGCGCGGGCGGGCACGGCGGGCAACACGTCAACAAAACCGAATCGGCTGTGCGTGCCACGCACATTCCAACCGGCATCACCGCCTCGTGCCAAAACGAGCGCTCGCAACACCAAAACAAGGAGATTGCGCTGCGCGTGCTGGCTGCCCGCGTCGCCGAGTATTATCGCCGTCAAGAGGAGCAAAAACTGCGCCAGCTCAAGGGCGAAGTGGTGCCTGCCGAGTGGGGGCACCAAATCCGCAGCTACATCCTGCAGCCCTATACGCTGGTCAAAGACCACCGCACCGACTATGAAACGGGCAATGTGCAAGCCGTGCTGGATGGTGAAATCGATGGCTTCATCGAAGCGTATTTAAGATGGAACGCTGCGCGGCGTAATGCCGTCGAAGCACGAGCGGAGTAAAACAATGCGCGTGATTGGAAGAGTTCTTTTGGGATGGCTCCTGCTAACGCAGAGTTGGGGGCAAGTGAGTGGGCTTACTGGCGAGTCGCTGGCAACAGTGGGCGAGCGCGCCAATCCTGCGGCGCAAACCATCGTGGAGGCGATGCGCTCTGTCACAGGTGCCGAGATGGCGTTGCTGGGGGCAGCCTTTTTCAACGAATCGGCGTCGGTGCCCGCCAGCAACTTCACCGCCGACGACTTGGTGAAGGCGCTGGCACACCCCGATGATGAGGTGGTGGTGCTAACCCTGCGCGGCGAGCAGATTCTGCAAGCGCTGGAACGCGCGCTGGAGCTGTACCCGCAGCGCAACAACGCCTTCCTGCAGCTGGCAGGCGCGGAAGTGCGCTTCAACCCTCGCGCCGAAGCAGGCAAGCGCATCGTGAGCGTGACCATTGCAGGCGCGAAGTTAGACCCTGAACGCACCTACAAGGTGGCGACCACCGCACCGATGGCGCGCGGCGCACTTGGCTACTTCCGCATTTGGAGCCGTGAGCAAATCACGCTCAATACAGGGCGCACCCTTGCCGAGGTTGTGCGCGATTACCTCAAGTGGCAACGCTCGCTGATTAGCCAGCCCGCCTGGATTGCGCAAGGATAGCTCGCCCCTTATTCATCCAAGCGAGCCGAGGTAGGTACAATCGCCCCTGCCTCGCGGGTGAAGAAGTGCACCTCGCGCACGCCGTTGCGCAGCAAGTGCTCGCGCGCTGCCTCTAAACCGAAGCCAACCTGCGCGGGGCGGTGGCTGTCGTCGCCAATGCAGAACTTGATACCCATCCGCGCCCCCAGCCGCACAATCCAATCAGCAGGGTAGGGCTGGTCTAAGCCCTTGCGCAGCGCAGATGTGTTCACCTCCACGCGGGCATCCACCGCGCGGATCGCCTCCAACGCTTGCTCCACTGCTTGACGCACGCGCGGCGTCGCCACTTGGTCTGCCATGCCAAGGCGAGTGGCTTTGAGCCGAATCAAATCCAAATGCCCAATCACCTCAGGGCGCACCGCTTGCGCCATCTCCGCGACGGTTTGGTAATACAACACCGCTACCGCTTCCATACTGCCCAACCCCTTCAACAACTCTCCAAATTCGCGTTCCGAGTAGCCGTCAATCGAAGTGTCGTGCAAATAGTGCACAGAGCCGACGATATATTCAAATTTGTACTTTTCTCGATAATGCCGTACAAGTTGGGCATAGCGATCGCGGGGCACGACTTCGATTTCAAAGCCACGCAGCACGGTAAGTCTGCCCTCGAACTCGGCAGCCAGTTGGGTAATGGTGTGAGCATATCGTTCAAAGTTCTGTTCCAGAGTTTCTACCGTCCAGCCCCACTCGCGCTCGTTGGGGTAGAGAAACTGTGGCTCCACACGGGGCATATGCTCGGCAACACCAAACACATAGTAGCCCGCTTGGCACGCTGCTTCAAGAATGTCGTGCAAACTCCCTTCTGCATGCTCGCAGAACTCACCGCTGTGTCCGCCGTGAAGTGAGATTCGCCAGAGTGCAGTTGCACAGCTCATAGCGGGGGTAGTATACCTTGTGGTAGGATATGGGTGGGCATCTACATTTTTTAGCATCCTCTCCTTTAGGGTTCTCTGGGTCAAGGGGTACCTTGTAAGGCTCAGTGCCCCCTGCGCAGTGGGTTTGCCAATTCTGCCCCCCCTCCTGCAGGTTCCCCCCCGCACGCGGGGGGAACCTAAAAAATCGTTAGGTTCCCCCTACTTGTAGGGGGAACCTACGGAGGGGGTTCTCAAGACAAACCGCCCCCCTCCTGTAGGTTCCCCCCGCTGCGCGAGGGGAACCGAAAAAATCGTTAGGTTCCCCCTACTTGTAGGGGGAACCTACGGAGGGGGTTCTCAAGACAAACCGCCCCCCTCCTGTAGGTTCCCCCCGCACGCGAGGGGAACCGAAAGAAACGCTTGGTTCCCCCTACTTGTAGGGGGAACCTAAAGGAGGGGGTTTGGGGAAAATCAGGCAACGGTTTGGGCAGTTGAGGCAGTGCCCTGTCAGGAACCAGCAGGAGGGGGTATCGCAAAATCAACCGAAGGCAGTGTGGGTAGAACCCCCACGGTGAACCCTTGTTAGAGCCTACAGCAGCCTCTCAAGCAGGAACCGCTGCGCAAACGGCGAACTCGGTCATGCAGTACGCGTCCCAAGTCACCCCCTTTGAGGCACTGGGACGCTTGGAAGCGCACCGCTTGCCATCCAACCGCAGCACAGGTGCCTTATGAAGCTGGCTCAGCTTGGTTCGCGGCATATGCGGAACCTTGTCGCCCTCGCAGGGGTTAGCGTCGCGCTCTACCTGTCGCGCCTGGCTGCCCCTTTTGTTTCCGATGACCATTTGATTTTTTACCGTTTGCAGCAGGGGGGCGTGTTTGGTTTCGCCAGTCGCCCGCCGACGGCGTTCTATCGCCCGCTCATTTCGCTCCATTACTATCTTGACTACGCGCTTTGGGGCATGAACCCCTTACTCTCGCACTTGGTGAATGTGCTGTGGCATGTGTGCGTCGCTGTATTGTTGTACTTCTTGGCGATTCAGGTATTACAACGGTGGGGTTGGCGGTTGGGGGTGGCGGTCCATGGGGCGTTCTGG
>Ga0209289_100337_pt1 | contig 26247 bp, 22 predicted proteins | sample GXS110809BmetaG_FD_184121 | JGI IMG/M metagenome (GOLD analysis project Ga0209289, IMG submission 184121) | Hot spring microbial communities from Gongxiaoshe hot spring, China to study Microbial Dark Matter (Phase II) - GXS 110809B (SPAdes)... ...
AAAGTACCCTCCTTGCGTGCGCCAATCGTGCAACTGTCGGGGGGCAACCAGCAGCGACTGGTGATTGCCCGTGCGCTGTATGGGCAGCCGCGCCTGCTGATTGCCTACGCCCCCACGCGCGGGCTGGACATTCGCGGTGTAGAAGCGACCTACGCCGCCATTCGGCAAGCATGCCAGCAGGGCATGGCGGCGCTGGTGATGGCGTTCGACCTGGACGAGCTGATGGAACACTGCGACCGCATCGCCGCGCTGTTCAAGGGCGCGATTGTGGCGGAGTTTGCGCGGGATGAGTTCTCACGCGAGGCAATCGGGGCGGCGATGGTGGGGGCTACGGCGTAGGCGGCGGTAGCGTCGGCGCCAGACCCGCCGCGCGCAGCGCCATGCCCACCTCGTCGTGGCGCAACCCCGACGCGAACTGCTCCAGCGCAACATCGGCGCGCATATTCAGGAGCGTCAGCAGGCTCAGCCCCACGAGAGTCATCGCGAACAGTACGCCGATTGCTGCGTGAAACTTCGCCACTGCGCCCTCAGGCGAGTCGGGACGCCGAACAACAGCGTAAAATGCGGCGAGACCTGTCAGCAGCAGCCCGACCGTCGCCGTCCCTGCGGGCAACGCCCAGCGCAGCGGGGCAGGCGACCATCCCCCGACCTCCTGCCCTGAAATCAGTTGCTCGGCAGTGCGCATCGAAGCCACCATGCGCCCCATCAGCGCGCCCGCATCGGATAAGATGAACAGGAGCGACGCAGTCAGCCAAGCTATCAGCAGTCCCAAAACGACAGAAGCCATTCCCATCTGCATGCGCTGCGCCAGCCAGAGCGTCAGCCACTGAACGCCCAAGATTGCCGATAGCCCCATCAGTCCAAACAGGCTCAGCAACTGACCGTAGTAGCGGCGCGGCGCGGGCATAATTTGCTCATCGTACAGCGCGGGCGTTGCTTTTTGTAGCGTGCTGCGAATCGTCTCCGTGCGTTCCAGCTCGGCGCGGAACCACCTCGCTTCGTTCTCGAAACCGTTGCGCTCTAACGCGGCGAGAAATCGCTGTTGACGCTGCGCAGCAGTGAGCGTTTCGTCCGTGCGCGGCGGTGTAGCGGCTATCTGGATGAGGGCGACGCCCACCAGCGTGCGCAGGATGTTGCCGCCTGCCGTCAAGCGTTGCCCATAACGCGCCAGCACGCGGCGAATCGCCAGCGCCTCGCGATACTTGCCCTGACGCTCCAGCTCCCACGCGCGGAAGGTCAAGATGCGCGCGATCGATCGCTCAGTGGCGTAATGAGGGAAGAGTATTGTGGTGGAAAGCGCAAGGTCGAGGTCGCCCGAACGCAGGTTGTGCAACCGTCGCTGGAACTGCACGCTGGCTTCCGCTTCTGCGCTGAGGTGGTCGTCCCAGCGGGGCAGTTCGGCGGCGCGTTGCAGGGCGCGGACAGCTTCCGCGTCGCGACGCTGCGCCAGCAACGCCCGAACGCGCATCCCCGTAAAGAAAGCATTCTCAGGGTCGAGCCGCTCGCCCTGCTGCGCCCATTCCAGTAGCCGCTGTACGGCAGTGGGGATGGCGGGGCGTGAGGGCGTATTGTCGCCTGTGAAACGGTGGTCTTCCTCGCGCCCCAGCGGGAACTGACGCATCTCGTTGCGCAGCAAGCTGGCGTACACTTCAGGGCGATGGGGGAAACGCTCCCGCAGAGCAAGCAGTTGCTCGCGCGTGCGCTGTAGGTCGCTTGCGCCCTCCCATATCGCCAACGCCCACTGCACGGCGAAGTCATTGGGATAGGCTCGGCGTATCTGTTCCAGACGCGCTTTCACACTTGCACTTGGCGCGCCGGTACCCGTTGTGTAGTCGTAATAGGTCTGTGGTGAGCCACTGAAGTTCACAAGAGAGAGTAGCTTCCAGCGCGAGTAGGGCGCACTGGTGGGCAACACACATAACACGCCCAAGCCAACGAACGACGCGACCAACAGATAGCCCACGATACGCATTCGCAGCCCCCAACAAGTATAATACCCCCGACGGCGATGGAGATCAGAACCGCGAATTCGGCGCACGCGCCCGCCCGCTGGACGACGCGCATGGTGTTTCTGTTTTATTCGCGTCCTGTGTTTCGGGCGTGGGAGATTTTCTGCAATCACGCGGCACGATTGATTGCCCACAAGGAGCGGATGCGTTCAGTGCATTTTTCGCGCGAGTGGGCGGAGTTGAACCTGCAGCGGATGGAAATCCAGCGCGGGCTGGGGCGCATCAGCAACAGCCACGCCCATGTGTGCGCCTCCTGCGGCTACTGCTGCAAAGGCACGCGCGAGCGCGACGCTTTCTTAGACCGCGTGATGCAACAGCCCGATACAGAACATCTCGGCGCGCGGCGGCGCACAGGCGAGATGGTGGGGCTACGGATTGCGCAGGCGCAAGGGCGGGTTCTGCACCGAGACGCCCCCAACGCGCAGGGCTGCTGCAACGAACTCACCTGCGCGGGCTGCCGCCTGCCCCAAGAACTGCGCCCCATGCAGTGTCTCGCCTACTTCTGCGGCGCGGCGGCGAAAGCCCTCTCGCAGGACGAGTGCGAGGAGGGCATCCGCTTGCTCAAGCAGCTGCTAAAGTTGCAGTGGCATGCGGTTAAGTTGGCGGCACGCACGCGATTTGGATGGCATACCAAGGCTTCATAGGTTCCTCGCCTTCGGTTCTGAATGACAAGGGTTGGCGAATGCCGCAAAGCCTGTCACCCCGAGCGCAGCGAGGGGTCTTGGGCGCCGGGCGCATGCGTTAACTTCATCGCCCGCCAATCCCCGCGATGCAAGTGAATAAATCCCGCAAATCTTTGGGGAACCCTACTCTGAATTTCCGCTGTCTAAACGCCGATAATCAACAGTAGCGGTCGAGGCCTGATACGTTCAACGGTGAGGGTGGATGATGAAGCGTGAACTCAAAGTGGTGCGCCTGTTAGATCCTGAACTCTGTACGCATTGTCGGTTTGCCGACTTTGCGGAGGTGGAGCTGATGGACGGGCGCGTCCAACGGATGCTTTATTGTCGGCGTCTGGATTGCGACAATTGGGACTACAGCTCGGCGGAACCTGCGCGCCGGGTGGAACTGTCTAAGGGGGTGGACGACTGGGATGACGCCGCGTAAGCGATGGCTTGCGCAAGCGGCGCAGGCAGGATGGATAGCGGTTTGCATGCCTGTACCTCCTCCTGCAGAGCGCGGCTGGCGATGCGGGGCGTCAGTCGCGTGGATGGAGGCGCTGGCGCGAATCGACGAAGCGGGGCGTCGATTCGCCCAGCGACTCCAGCAGGCGCACGCGCCCTTGCTTGCATCCCTTCCGAACCGTCCGCTGCGCTTGGCGGACGAGGATTGAACCACGCACGCGCCCTACACCCACAGCGCCGGGTTGCGCCCACGCCCGGCGCTGCCTTAATTGAGAACCGCATAGCGTTTGCCGATAATCCCCACAAGCAATGAGTGCAAATTGGCGATGGATGCGAGTGGGCGTATGCCCGATGAGCGCGACCGTGCGCGTAGCAAGCGGTGTAATTCCCTTCAATGCGCGCCTGTATGAGGCGTTTGCGTGCTATCGCCTGCTGCATGCGGGCTTCTTAGTGGACTGGCTGCTACCCGTCGAGCTGCCCACGCGCTTGCCCCACTTGGGCGTGCTAATTACCATTGGTGAGGGTACGCTAGGCGAAGAGGCACGCTTGGCGCTCTATCAGTTTGTGGAAGGTGGCGGCGTGTGGATTGCTGTCGGCAGCCCGTTAGACGCCCCCGACTTGCTTGGTGTGGAGCCCCAACGCCATCCCAACGGCACACTAAAGCGACTAGGCGAGGGATACGCCGCCACCGAGTGCGACAACCCCCTCTTCCGCGAGGCATGGGGTTTGCTCCACGCGTTCGGCGGCGTGGCAGTAAGTGCCCACGATGAAACCCACCTCTGGGCACGCTGGTACGATCCCCATGGACGCGAAACCCCCTTTCCCGCCATTACCCACCGCTCTATCGGCGCTGGGCACGCCATCCTATACGCTGTTCACTTAGGCGAAACTTTCGCGCGCATCCAATTAGGGCGCGCTGTTAGCGAGCCAACTCTCGCTCCAACCGATGCCCTCATCGAGAGCGAAGCCCTCCCCCGAGCGGAAGACGCCACGCGCTTAGATTGGTATCTTGACCGCGCCCCTTGCAGCGATGGACAACTGTGCTTCACCAAGCCCGTTGCCGACCTGTGGGCGGAAAGCCTCATCCGCGCGGTACTCTGGGCTGGGCAGCAGCGCGGCGAGGTGGTACCGATGGCATGGTACTACCCCGCACTGGCGCCTGCGGCAGCGCTGCTCAGCGTGGCATCCGAACCTGAAGCCGCCGGATACGAACTCTCGCTCAACCATCTGCTCACGCTCACAGGCGTGCGAGGCGTGTGGTGCCTCAGTGAACTGGTGCACCACCCCAGCTTTTACCGCGACTTGGTCAAACGCGAGCACGAGATTGGAGTGCGCTTCCAACCTGACCCCGACCAGTTCTGTCGCACCAGCACACTTCAGGGGCAAATAGACAATCTGCGTCGCTTCACAGGCGTTCGGGCAATCACCGCGGTGCAGGTTGCCGAGCTGGCATGGCGCGGTAGCTTGGAATTTTACACCTTTGCCGAAAACGCGCAACTGCTCAGCGACCTCACCCGCGGCGGCTACCATCCGCACGCCAGCGGCTTCACCTTCGGCACAGCACACCCGTTTCGCGCCCCCAACCCCGCACGCCCGGCTGAGCCCTACCAACTGTTCGTGTTTCCGCTGATTGCCTATCGGGCAGCGGAGTGGGTGAACGCACCCCACGCAAACCTGCTGCTGGAGCAAACCGTGAAGTCGCACGGCGTTTATCACGTCACGGTTCGCCCGTCGGTGTTGTCTTCGCCAATGCAAGCCGATGCACTAATGCGATTGATTGGGCGTGCGCGCTACTTGGGTGCCGAGTGGCACCCTGCTCACGAGCTGACGCGCTGGCTCAACGCACGCCTCAACCTGCGCTACAAAATGCAAACCCTGCCTGGGCAGCTGGAGTTGTGCCTCTTGTCACTTTCCACCATGCATCGGTTCGGACTGTTGCTGTTTACCCCGCTGCGCGGCTGGGCAAATCTTGGCGAACATCAAACCGAGCTCCAACCTGCCGAATACTACGGCTACCCCTGCCTCACTTTGGAAACCGACCTCGTGGAAAAAACCGTGCGCGAAATGCGCTTTTTCGAAGTGGGCACCGCCGCGGCGTAGGCAGTGTGGAGCCAAGAGTGAATCTCGCTGGCACCCTCCAACCACTCGGGGAGCGAACGAGAAGCCCAAGTTGCTCCTTGTATGGAATTCCTCACCTTCAGTTCGGAAGGACAAAACTTTTGCTCGCAAAAACATCATGCCCCCGAGCGCAGCGAGGGGGCTCAACCGCATTCCACGGCAGATTCCTTACCTTTGGCTTGGAAGGGTAGAACGGTCAAGAAATAGACGGCTGATGAGAGTTGGATGATGAACTGACCATCACTGACTCGGCTAATGGGGTTTGAAAAATAAGCTAACCATTCCCCCCCCTCCTTCAGGTTCCCCTCGCGAGGCGGGGGGGAACCGAACCCTGCGCGGTTCCCCCTACTGCGTAGGGGGGAACCTGGAGGAGGGGGTGAGCGCCTGTCTGGTCAATTATTTATTCAAACCCCATAAGCCGTTCCTGGGCGAGCCAAGCCGACCTAGGTCGGCTATGTGCCCGCGTAGACGGGCTTCGTTTGCACAGGAACGACTTCAGTCGTCTGTGGTCAGATATTTGTTCAACCCCCTAGCCGTTCTTATACGCAAACAAAGCCGATGCGTCGGCGTAGCCCGCACAGGAGGGCTTGGCTTGGTGGAGGTAGCTTGAGCTACCTGTTGCCCAAACAATCTCTTGGTAGGAGTCCTGAAAAAGCTGCGAACGAGCGCCAAAAATACACCATGCAATGCGGTGCCTTGGGGGGCTCATGAAAGCGCCCGCGTTGGCGGGGTTCGTGGTTGGGTTAGTCTCGTTCGTCGCAATGTGGAGCGTCATCTGGATTATGTACACTCAGGCGCGTGAATACCTCACGCACCAGCTCCACGAACGTATGATGTCCGTTGCCCGAATCGCCGCGACATTCGTCGATGCCGAACATCACCTCTCGTATAGACCCGAAGACTACGGAACAGCTACACACACTGCGCGGCTCTCGCCGCTATACCGCATCATGAAGGCAGACCCGCTTGTGCGCTATCTGTACACAATTGCTTATAAGTCGGGGAAGATATATTTCATTCTTGACCCAACGCCACCTGGAGACCACGACGGCGATGGTGCCATAGATCCGCCGCACCCATGGGTAGAATACAAAACCCCCTCTAAACCTTTCTTTGCTGTTTTCACCACAGGAAAACCACAGATTACTGACATCTATGCCGACCAGTGGGGGAGCTTCATTACGGTGTTGGTGCCATTCCGCAATCGGAAGGGGGTCGTTACAGGAGCAGTGGGGGTGGATGTGACAGCCGAAGATTATCTAAAGCAGTTAGCACACTTGCGTGCAATCTACTGGCGTGGTGTGGTTCTGGCAGGCGTGCTGTCGCTTGGTATCGGAAGTACAGTGGCGTTGATGCTACGCGTTCGTCAGCGTGTGGCTCGAGCCGAAGCCGCCAGCCAAGCAAAGACAGATTTTCTGGCGAACATGAGCCACGAGATTCGCACTCCGATGAACGGCATTCTAGGCATGGTGCAGCTGCTGGAAGACACGCCTCTCAATACTGAACAGCGCGAGTTGCTGGGCACACTCAAAAGTAGTGCAGACTATCTTTTAGGATTACTAAATGATATTTTATATCTTTCCAAAATAGAAGCAGGCAAGCTGGAACTGGAGCAAGTGCCTGTGCACGTGCCCACGATGCTGCAAGAAATGGTACAGCTATTTCAGGGGCGCGCTTCCGAGAAGGGGCTGGTGCTGGAGCTGGAAATAGAGCGTGGCACACTGGAGTGGGTGCAAGGCGACCCAGTGCGTCTGCGCCAGATTGTGGCAAACTTTCTCAGCAACGCCATCAAATTCACCGAGCAGGGCACAGTCTCGCTGTTGGCACGCCCCAGTCAACGCTACCCACAGGGCATCTGGTTAGGCGTGCGCGACACTGGCGTCGGGATACCGCCCGAGAAGCAGGCGCAGCTGTTCCAGCCGTTTACGCAAGCAGACGCCTCTACCACGCGCAGGTATGGCGGCACAGGATTGGGCTTGGCGATCTGTAAGCACTTGGCGGAGATGATGAACGGTGTCATCGGTGTGGAAAGCGCGCCGGGCAAGGGCAGTCTGTTCTATGTGGACCTACCTCTACCCCCAGCGGAGCCTGCGGCGCAGCCTGTAGAAGGACCGCCAACAACATCGCTAGACCTCCAAACCCTTGCAGGCAAGCGCGTGCTACTGGTGGAAGACAACGCCGTCAATCGCAAGGTGGCCCAGCGACTACTGGAAAAGTTGGGCATCACAGTGGAATGCGCGTGCAATGGTAGTGAGGCAGTGGAAAAAGCCGCCACGAACACCTATGATTTGATTCTGATGGATTGCCAAATGCCCGAGATGGATGGCTATGAAGCGACGCGTCGCCTGCGCGCACAGGGTGTACAGACCCCTATTGTGGCATTAACCGCCAACGCCATTGAGGGCGACCGGGAGAAATGTCTGGCATGTGGCATGAACGACTACCTCTCCAAACCGTTGCGCGCGGAGGCGTTGCGAGCGACCTTGCTGCGCTGGTTGGGTGAGCCGCGCGCCGCTGCCTAAGTGCACTCAAGTGGGCAGGGTCAGCCGCCGTATCTGCTCGAAGGCTAACTCAAAGGGGTTGATTACCTCGTCAACGCCCAACTGCTTCAGTCGAGCGGCATCCTCTTCGGAGCGTGCAAGGGCAATCACGCGCCCATCGAACTCGGTGGTGTTCACCGTTTGAATAAGGTCGCTTACATCGTCCAAGTTAGGAAGCGTGATGACCAGCAGCTTGACTTCTTTGAGTGGCAACGCACGGATAAACTCATGATCCTCGGCTGTGCCAAACAGCGCGGGGATTCCTTTGGCATGCATCGCCGCAACTGCTTCAGGATCGTAGTCAACGCCTAAGGCGCGAATTCCCAGTTCGTGATAGTGCTCCAGTACCAGACGCCCCGTGCGCCCCAAACCGAACACGATAACCTTCACGGGGCTGTCTTGCTTGGTTTGCTGCTCGAAGCCCAACTCCGCATAGGGTACCTTGCGCTCAAATGGGGTTAGCAGATGCGCCAAACGCTTATACAACGGTTGCGAATACAAAATCATGTAAGTGGATAGAGCGATGGTAATCAACCCCACCATCGTGGTGATACCGAGCGCATCCGCGCCCACATGCCCCAGCGACATACCCATCGCGATAAAGATGATGGAGAACTCGCTGATTTGCGCAACGGTTAGCCCCGCCAAAAAGCCTGTCTTCTTACGGTAGCCCATTATTCCCATAATCGCCATAACGATGAGTGGATTGCCGATTAGCACAAACAGCGCAAGCACTGATGCCGTGAGCCATTCTTGGCGCACCACCGAGAGATCGAACTTCGCACCTAAGTCAATAAAGAAAAACAGAAGCAAGAAGTCGCGCAGGGGGGCAAGGCGCGTGCTAATAGCGTCGCGGAAGTGCGTTGGCGACAGTGTGAACCCCGCCAAAAACGCCCCCAGCTCTTTAGAAAAGCCCAACGCAACGCCCACAGTTGCCATCCCCACCGCCCACGCCACGGCAAACACTAACAGAAGCTCCAGCGAACGTGCCAAAAAGCGTAGTAAGTGTGCCATCACGTAGCGCATCAATAGGTACATCAATCCGCCCAGTGCTATCAGCTTGAGTGCGATTTCACCCAACAGCGTCGGCAGAGATGGAGCAGTACTACCGCCGCCCCCCAACACGCTCATTACCACCAGCGCCACAATCACCGCAATGTCTTGTACAATCAGAAAGCCGATGGCAATACGCCCGTGCAAGCTATCTAACTCGCGTTTATCGGAGAGCAACTTTACAATAATGATAGTGCTGGAAAAGGTCAGGGCAACGGCTAAGTAGAGGGCGGTCAGCCAGTCCTTGCCTAGCGCAAGTGTGATGAGGAAACCAATGACGATAGTAAAAGTCAACTGTCCCACTCCAGTAGCAACGGCGACGGCTCCTAAGCGCCGCACATAGTTAGGGTCCAACTCCAGTCCTACCAAAAATAGTAGGATGGCGATGCCCACCTGAGCCAGAAGGTCTATCACATCTTGAGATTTCACCAGCCCGAAACCCGATGGGCCCAGCGCGATCCCCAGCAGGATGTAGACGATGATTAGGGGCTGTCGCAGCAATAGCCCGATGGTGCCCAGCGCTGCCGCGGCAAACAAAATCAGGCTAACTTCCGCGTAGGTACCGAGTTCCATTACACTTCAGTGACTACCACGACCACCATCGGTCGGCGGCTCAGGTGCTTACGGCAGAAACGGCGCAGCACCATGGTAAGCTCTTCGCGGATGTTGTCCCAGTCGCTGATTTCGGCGGGGGTCATTTTGCCCAAAGTCTCTTGCACGGCGGCGCGCGCCAGCTCGGGCTGGATTTCGTTCTGCCACTCGAAACCGCGCAGGATAAACTGTGGGTCGTCAATCAAATCGCCTGTTTGAGCGCGCACGGTAATCAGCGCGATTAGGATGCCCTCCTGCGCGATGTGGCGACGGTCGCGGATAATCGCTTCGGGCACGCCGCCTTCCACGCCTTCTTCAATCAGCAGCCTGCCTGCGGGCACTTTCTCGCCCAGCTCGGCTTTGCCATTCTCAATGCGCAGCACACTACCATTCTCCAGCAAAAACATTCGGTCGTCGGTGTAGCCCATCTGCCGCGCAAGCTCAAAATAGGCAGCTTGGTGGCGCGGCTCGCCGTGAATCGGCGCAAGGTAGCGCGGCTTGAGTAGGCTGATCATTAGCTTTAGCTCCTCTTGGCTGGCGTGCCCCGATACATGCACAGGCGCGATGCCGTCGTGGTACACCTTCGCCCCCAGCCGAATCAAGCGGTTCACCGTGCGCCACACTAAACTCTCGTTGCCTGGGATGGGGGTGGCGGACAAAATCACTGTGTCCCCTGGCGCAATCTTGAGGCGTGGGTATTCGTCGGCTGCGATCTGGCTCAATGCCGACAACGGCTCCCCTTGACTGCCCGTGGTCAGCACCAAAATCCGCTCGTGGGGGTAGTCGTCCAGCTGTTTCGCGCTAATCAGAGTGCTTGGCTCGATGCGTAGGTAGCCCTTTTGCCATGCGATTTCCACATTCTGCTCCATGCGTCTGCCCAGCACCGCCACTTTGCGCCCGTAGAGCTGCGCCATATCAATCGCCTGCTGGAGCCGATGGATATTCGAGGCGAAGGTGGTGATCAGGATGCGTCCGCGCGCGTTGGCAAACAGCGTGTAGTAGGCGTCGCTGACCGTGCTTTCGGAGGGTGTCCAGCCGGGGCGTTCCGCGTTGGTGCAGTCGCTCAACAGCAAAAGCACGCCTTCGTCGCCCAGCCGCGCCAAGTGGTTGAAATCGGTGCGTTCGCCATCCACAGGGGTGTGGTCAAACTTAAAGTCGCCCGTGAACACCACGATGCCTTCATCGGTGCGGATAGCGTAGCCCACACAATCGGGGATGCTATGCGTCACGCGAATGGGTTCCACCCCAAACTTGCCCACCTGGAACGGCACGGCAGGTTTGACGGGGTGTAGCGTTGCCGGGATGCGCCGTTCGCGCAGCTTTTGCTCGATGAGTGCCAGCGTGAGGGGCGTACCGTAAAGTGGCAGCTCGCCCAAGCGAGGCAGCAGGTAAGGCAGCGCGCCCACATGGTCTTCGTGCCCATGCGTAAGCAGGATGCCTTGAATCTCTTCGCGCACTGCCAACAGATATTCGGGGTCGGGAACCACCAAATCCACGCCGGGCAAATCTTCGCCCGGAAACGAAACGCCGCAATCCACAATCAGTGCTTGACCGTTACAACGCAATAAGTTGAGATTTTTGCCGATTTCACCAGTGCCGCCCAGCGGGATAATCTCGAGCGCCAACGGTTAGAACCTCCTTGCGTAGTCGTCTACATAAGTATAACCCAAGCGGCAACCTCTTTGAAATCCCTCGCCTTCCGCTTGGAGTGACAGGTGTTCGCTGGAGCCAAGCCGATTCGTCACCCCGAGCGCAGCGAGGGGACTCGGCGAAAAGGTTGTCCCAGATTCTTGCCTGCAGCTCGGAATGACGAAGTGGCTTTCGCAGAGATTCCTCGCCTTCGGGCGGAAGGGCAGACACATATTGCGTGAAAACTTTGTTATCCCATTCCGCTAAGAATGACAGAGCCGTTCCTGCGACCACGAGTGCGTTGGTCTGAGCCGAAGGCGAGGAATCTCAAGTCTCGTCATCGGCAGTAGCTTGGGATAAGTATAGCATATGCGCGCGTGAGGTAGAATCTGTTGAGCATGCGTAGACGCGTGGGTTGGGTGGTTGGTGGGCTTGTCGTTGTGGGGCTGGTTGGAGGATGGCTCTGGTGGTGGTTGCGCCCACCGCAGATTGAACTGCCCCCGCGTCGCTACCCAGCTAAAAACGCTTACGAAGCCTACAAAATGCTCGCCCAGCAAATGGAACACGACCTCAAACGCGATCCGAGAACCTACGCGCACTTCTTAGAGATTGAACGCGCCCTGTTTACCCGCACCAGCCCCGTGCAGGTCTCCGAAGCTGAGAAACACTATTTTCTCAAGCGCATGCGCCCCTACTTGGAGGCTTACCGCGAGTTTCTGCACCTGCCCAGCATGGTGGTCTATGAGTATGATCCCCGCTGGCTGTTTCCTGAGGTGGTGCAGTTTCGGCGGATTGTGCGCGCCGAGTCGCTTCTAATCCACGACGCCTTGCGGCAAGGGCGCGAGCAAGAAGCTGTCGCACGTGCTCGCACCGTAGCACGCTTTGCGGAGCAAGTACGCAACGAGGGCACGCTCATTCTTTACTTTACGGGCGACGCGCTGTTGCTGATGGCGATAGACCCCTTGCGCACATATCTACCCCGTATGCGCGACCCACGCGCCTTAGAAGCGATTGTGCAACTCGCCCGTGAGTACGAACAACAACGCACCCCGCTCGCAGAGGCGTTCCAGCACGAATACTACTTCGGGCTGAGCTTTTACCGAGCGTTGGCAACAGGCCAGCTTCGGTTAGATGAGTACTTGCAAATGTACGACGAGGCAAACCGGCACCGCAGCTCGCTGGACGGCATCCTCGCCCAGATGGGCGTACCTGTTGTGACACGACCTGCGCTCCGGGAGTACCAGCGCTACCACAACCAGCTCCAGCAGGAGCTGGCGAAACCAATGTGGGAGCGCCAGCCCAACCGCCTGCTCGCCAAGCGCTACCTCAACACCGTGATTTTGCAGCCGTGGGAGCCAGCGTTTCGCAAGGAGCAACACGAAGTAGCCGTTATGCGCCTGCTGGGCTGTGCGGCTGCCACCCGCCTGCACAAACTGCGCACGGGGCGATACCCCGAGTCGCTTCAAGCGCTGAACCTAGGCGAGCTGACGACAGACCCGTTCACGGGTAAGTTGTTTATTTACCGCGTGCAGGGGCAGCACGGTTTTCAGCTCTACTCGGTGGGTGCAAACGGCACCGACGACGGCGGGCGGCTTGCCTACAACGAAGCCTCAGAGGGCGACCTGTTGCCCATCACTGTGCAAGCGTTGCCAGAGTCGCTGCGCCCCCAACCGCCACACACACCTCTCACCGCCCCCCTATGGCTACGCTGAGTTGGTATAATACACCTTATGCAGGAGCGGCTGTGGGCACCTTGGCGCATGCAATATGTTAGCACCGCCGGGAAAACCAGCGGAGAGTGCATTTTCTGCGCCAAGCCTGCCGAAGATGCCGATGCTGCCAACCTGATTGTGTGGCGTTCCAGCGCGTGCTTTGTGATCCTGAACCTCTACCCCTACACCAGCGGGCACTTGATGATTGCCCCCTACCGCCACACGCGCGATTTGGCAGACCTTACCGACGAGGAGTGGCTGGACATGGCGCGTTTGATGCGCTGGTGCATTCGTGCGCTGGAGCGCGAATATCGCCCCGATGGCTTCAATGTAGGCTTCAACTTAGGGCGTGCAGCAGGCGCGGGCATTGAGGGGCATTTGCATCTCCATATCGTGCCCCGGTGGCATGGCGATACCAACTTTATGGCGACCATCGGCGAGACGCGCGTGCTGCCTGAGAGTTTGCAGCAAACCTACGCCCGCCTACAGCGCGCCTTGCAGGAGGTGAGCCAGTCCCATGACGGAGGAACGCCCCGTTGAAGAGCTGCTGGCGGAAGTAGAAGCACGAGCAAAGCAGTGTGTGGCGTGCCCGTTGGCACACACCCGCACGAATGTCGTGTTCGGCGAGGGCAATCCACGCGCGCCGCTGGTGCTGGTGGGCGAAGGACCCGGCGAACAAGAAGACGCTACCGGTCGCCCCTTTGTGGGCAGGGCAGGCGCCCTGCTGGATAAAGCCCTGCGCGAGGCGGGCATGGCACGCCGCCATGTGTATATCTGCAACATCGTCAAGTGCCGCGCCTATGTGATAGAGAACGGGCGCGCGCGCAACCGCCCCCCAACCGCCGAGGAAATCCAAGCCTGCTCCACTTGGCTCGACGCACAACTAACCATTATCAAGCCCCTAGTTATCGTGTGCTTAGGTGGACCTGCTGCCTCCACGCTGATCCACAAAAACTTCAAAATCATGCAAGATCGCGGCAAGTGGTTCAGCAACCGCTACGCGCCTGCCGTCATCGCTGCCTTACACCCCGCTTACATCCTGCGTCAAGCAGGCGAAGCCTATGAAAAAGCCTACCGCTCATTGGTGGATGACCTAATTGCCGCGCGCGAGCGCGTCAAAGAGTTGCGCCGCCTGCAAGAGGAAGCAAAACCCATCCTACCCGAAGGCGAAGAACAGCTGAGGCTGTTTTGAGTACCATGCACCACTCAAAACACGATCTTTGGTTTTCAAAAACGGTACTGTAGCAACATTTTCCTGAGCAGTTTGAAAACAGCAGCGAGCGCTTGCGCAATTGAATAGGCGTTGGGATAGGGCATACGCCCAACGCCTGCAGCGTCGTTTCCCGAACTGCTTGTACCGCTTAGGGGAAAGTGAACAACAGGTCAATGCGCTTAACCCACTCTTAAACACCTGCTGGGTACCATTATACAGGCTGACCGCAAGCCGAAAGGAGGTACAACGATGGTACGCTATGTAGTAGCTTTGAGCTTAGTGAGTGCGATAGTTGCCACTACCGCCGCTCAAGTGGTGCTGGGTGATGGTAAAGGCAAAGTGCGCGCGGTAAATGCACTGGCAGACGATGGCCGACCCGAAAGACCCCTCCAGTGGAGCCGAAACAACTTCCAAGACGCCACAAACCTCGAATTCTTCGGTTTCTACCCCGCCTACACTATCCAGGTGCCCGGAATCTTGTTTGACGCTTTCGGCAACAATGTCGGTTCAGGCGATGACACGGGCAATGTGACTATCACCACAGTCGATTCGCTGCAGAACCCACCGTTCAACTGGCCCCAAAACTTCACTGTGCCGCGCTCTCTGTTCCGCCAAGGTGGCGCGTATACAAATGAGAACGGTAGTGATGAAAACGGCAACGGTACTAATCGCGACTTGTACGGCCCTGTGTGGATTAAATATGAGCTGGATGACAGCAACCCCAACGGGTGGAATGTGGTAAAGGTGCAGGTCTTTGCGTGGGATGTACGCGACTTGCTGCACAAATCGTCTGCGACGAAAACCCGCCCGTTCTCCGACACGGCGGCGCCTCAGCGAATTGACATTTATGTCGCTCAAAACGACCTTGATCCAGCCAGCGACCCGCAAACTGACCCGAACTGGACTTTCGTGGGCACGCTCAGCAAGGACGATGGTACCCTGCCCAATGTATGCCAGTGGGATCCAAACACGGGTAACACCTTCGGTGAGTGCCCTGCCGCAACGCTGGAGTACCTAAACGGCAATAACTCGCTCAACCTCAAGTTCTACCAAGACCCAACGAACGAGATTTGGTACTCTACCCTGCAGGTGCGTGGGCAGCGCAACGTCAGGTACGTAGCCATTGTAATCCCTCAGGGCAACCAATACAACAACGACCCTGACCTGCGCGCCTCGAATCGCGTGGCAAACAGCCTGCGCTACACCAACATCACCGATGTGCGTGTGATTGCGGGACCCGCTGGTCCTGAGGGCGATGTGAACGGTGATGGCTGCGTCAACGACTCCGACCTGCTGATTGTGCTGTTCAACTTTGGCAATACAGGCTCTGGCGTTCAGGGCGATGTGAACGACGACGGGGTGGTCAACGACTCCGATCTGCTGGTGGTGCTCTTCAACTTCGGTCAAGGCTGCTAAGCACGGATTAGGGGCGCGGGCTGCCGCGCCCCACTCCCTTGCCTCTTATCCATAGCGATATGCTCCCCAACAACGGTATCAGGTACACTCATACGCTGTTATGCCCGTTTTGGAAAGCCACATCAATCCGAACGATCCGGAGTTCAAGGCGAACAAGGCGCACTTTGAGGCGTTGTTGCAGCATTATCGCGAGGCATTAGCGTGGGCGCAAGCGGGCGGCGGCGCCGAGGCACTCGCCAAACATCGCGCCCGCAACAAGCTTACTGCCCGCGAGCGCATCGAGGCACTGATAGACCCCAACACGCCCTTCTTGGAACTTGCTCCGCTTGCTGCCTACAACATGTACAACAACGAAGCTCCCTGCGCGGGCATCGTGTGTGGGGTGGGTGTCATTCATGGCAAAGAGTGCATGATTATCGCAAACGACGCCACCGTCAAGGGCGGTACTTACTTCCCGATGACCGTCAAGAAGCACTTGCGGGCGCAGGAGATCGCCCTCGAAAACCGCTTGCCGTGCATCTACATGGTCGATTCAGGTGGCGCGTTTTTGCCCCTGCAAGCCGAAGTGTTCCCTGATCGCGACCACTTTGGGCGGATTTTCTACAATCAAGCGCGAATGTCGGCGTTGGGCATACCACAAATCGCCATCGTGATGGGCTCGTGCACGGCAGGAGGCGCGTATGTGCCCGCGATGAGCGACCAAACTATCATTGTCAAACAGCAGGGCACGATTTTCTTGGGCGGGCCGCCGCTGGTGAAAGCGGCCACAGGCGAGGTGGTAAGCGCGGAGGAACTCGGCGGGGCAGATGTGCATACCCGCATCTCGGGCGTGGCAGACTACTTCGCCGAGAACGACCTCCACGCCATCCAAATCGCCCGCGAAATTGTGGCCAATCTCAACATCCGCAAACAAATCCCCGCCGATATGCAATCCCCTGAAGACCCGCTGTATGACCCCGCCGAAATCTACGGAATCCTTCCACGCGACCTGCGCCAACCGTTTGAGGTGCGCGAGATTATCGCCCGTATCGTGGATGGCAGTCGGTTTCTGGAGTTCAAGGCACGGTTTGGGCAGACATTGGTGTGTGGCTTTGCACACATCTACGGCTTTCCTGTGGGGATCATCGCTAATAATGGCATTCTGTTCTCAGAGAGTGCCCAAAAAGGCGCGCACTTTATTGAACTGTGCTGCCAGCGACGCATCCCCATAGTGTTCTTGCAGAATATCACGGGCTTTATGGTAGGCAAGAGGTACGAGAACGAAGGCATCGCCAAGCACGGCGCGAAGATGGTGATGGCAGTGGCAAACGCCGAAGTGCCCAAGTTCACGGTGATTATCGGCAGCTCGTATGGGGCGGGCAACTACGCAATGTGCGGACGCGCCTACCAGCCTCGCTGGCTGTGGATGTATCCCAACGCCCGCATCGCGGTGATGGGCGGCGAACAAGCCGCTAATGTGCTGCTGACCGTGAAGTTAGACCAACTTGCTGCCAAAGGGCAGACCATGAGCGAGGAGGAACAAGCCGCCTTCAAGCAGCCCATCTTAGACAAGTACGCGGAGGAAAGTAGCGCGTTCTACAGCACGGCGCGCCTGTGGGACGATGGAATCATAGACCCTGTGGACACACGCACGGTGTTGGCGCTTGCGCTCAGTGCCGCCTACAACGCGCCTATCCCTGACACGAAGTTCGGAGTGTTCCGCATGTAGCCCCATGGCACGCCCAGACCTTGCCCACATCTGGCTCTATCACGAGCGGCTCAGCGCCATCCCCGAGGAGATGGGCGCAGTATTGGAGTATGCCGCCTGCTCGCCCAACATCAAAGAGCGACGCGACTATTCCTGCGCCCTGTTTGATGCGCAGGGCAGGCTGGTGGCGCAAGCAGCACATATCCCGGTGCACTTGGGTGCGATGCCAATGCTCATGGGCTACCTGCTTCCGCGCTTCCAGTGGCAACCAGGTGACATGGTACTGACCAACGATCCCTACCATTCGGGCACGCACTTGCCCGATTGGACTTTGGTTGCGCCTGTGTTCGTGGGCGAGCAGCTGGTGGGCTTCGTGGTGAACCGCGCCCATCACGCCGACACAGGGGGGGCAACGCCCGGCTCCATGCCCCTTGCCAGCGAAATCTATGAGGAAGGACTGCGCATCCCGCCTGTGAAGCTGGTAGAAGCGGGCACAATCAACGAGGCATTGCTGGAGCTGCTGCTGCACAATGTGCGCACACCCGACGAACGGCGCGGCGACCTGATGGCGCAAATTGGGGCAAACCACACAGGTATCCGGCGCCTGCAAGCCCTTCTGGAAAGTGAAGGCGTTGAAGTATGGTCCGAACGCATCGACGCGCTGATGGATTACAGCGAGCAACTCACGCGTGCAGCGTTGAGCCAAATCCCCCTAGGTGAGTATGAGTTTGTGGATTACTTAGACGACGATGGGCGCGGCGCACGCGACATTCCCATCCGCGTGCGTGTGGTTGTGCCCGCCCGCGAGATTGGCACCATTCGCTTTGACTTCACAGGTAGTGCCGCGCAAGTGGCAGGTGGGCTGAACGCGCCTGAAGCGGTGACGCGCGCGGCGTGTTATTATGTAGTGCGCTGTCTATTACCCGACGAGGTGCCCACGAATGACGGCTGCTGGCGCCCTGTGGAGGTCATCGTGCCTTCGGGCACAGTGGTGAACGCTCAACCGCCCGCCGCCGTCGCGGGGGGCAATGTGGAAACCTCGCAGCGAATTGTGGATGTGCTGTTGGGGGCACTAGCGCAAGCGCTGCCCCAGCAGATCCCTGCAGCCTCGCAAGGCACGATGAACAACTTACTCATCGGCGGTTATGACCCTGTCCGCCGTCGCGCGTTTGTGTATTATGAAACGCTTGCTGGGGGGGCAGGTGCCCATCCTGAAGCGGATGGTGCAAGCGCAATCCACACCCACATGACCAACACGCGCAACACGCCTGTGGAGGCGTTGGAAAGCGCGTACCCGGTGCGCATCTTAGAGTATCGGATCGCAGAGCGCACGGGGGGCGCGGGGCAACATCGCGGGGGCGACGGCATTGTGCGCACCTATCAGTTCCTCACGGAGGCCACGCTGACCCTGCTCACCGAGCGGCGTCGCCGTGCCCCCTACGGCTTGCAAGGAGGCAAGCCCGGCAAGCGTGGGCAGAATCTTTTGCATGTGGGCGGCGAGGTGGATGTGGAGCTGAATAAGGGCGTGGTGCGCGTACCCGCAGGTGCAGTGCTAACCATCCGCACGCCAGGGGGCGGCGGCTGGGGCAGCAGCAAACGCGAAACAGAAAATCACACTTGACGGTGCTCCGCTAAAAACCGTTGAAGGGCGTCGCGCCAGCTGGGCATAGGAGGTACGCCCGCCCATGCCAGCCGCCATGAGATAAGGGCGGAGTAGGCAGGGCGCGGGGCAGGCACGCGCCAGTCTGCCATCGTAAGCGGGGTCGGCTCGATGGAATAGCCCGCCGCCTGCAAAATCGCCTGTGCAAACTCGTAGCGCGATACCGGCTCGGTGTTGGTAAGGTGATAAATGCCGTAGCACTCGGTTTGCAGCAGGGGCAGCAGCCGCTCGGCGATGTCCACCACATAAGTGGGCGAGCCGATTTGGTCTACAATCGCCACAGGCGATTTGCCTGCGCGCGCCTGCGCTAACACGGTGTGCGGAAATGTGGGGCGATGTGCCCCATAAAGCCACGCCACACGCACGATGTAATGGCGCGGGCACAGCGCCTGCACCGCTTGCTCGCCCGCCCATTTAGAACGCCCGTAGACGCTGATAGGGTTCGGCGCATCGTATTCGTGATAAGGCGCGCCTTTGGCGCCGTCAAACACATAATCCGTAGAGATGTAGACGCATACCACCCCTCGCTGCTGACACTGCGCGGCAATCAGCTCGGTGCCGAAAGCGTTAACGCGGTACGCCAGTTCGGGCTGTTGCTCGCAAGCGTCAACATTTGTTAGGGCGGCGCAGTGAATCACAACATCGGGGCGGGTTTCGCGTAAGAGTGCGTGCACTTGTTGGGGCGCGGTAATGTCCAGCGCGAGCACACCTGCTGCAGGGTCAGCCGTGCGTGCTGTGCCGATGACTTCCAGCCCCGCCGCGCGGAACTGACGCGCCACTTCTGTGCCCAACAAACCCCGTGCCCCTGTGATTAGAACCCGCATTTTAGGTGCCCCAGAAAACTTTGCCCAGTGTGGCGGCACCGATTGCCACGCGATACACCACAAACGGCATCAGCGAGTGGGTGCGCAAGTAGCGTAGTAAGAAGGCGATAGATAGCCAGCCCACCAGCATCGCGGCGGCACCGCCCGCAATCATCGGTACGTACAGCTCGCTGGGTACGCCCTCCTTGAACAGGTTGCGGAACGACCATACCGCTGCCCCAAAGGTAATCGGCGTTGCCAGCAGAAACGAGAAGCGCGCCGCCGCCTCGCGCTGCAAGCCCAGCATCAGCCCCGCTGTAATCGTAATGCCTGACCGTGAGAAGCCGGGAATCAACGCGCACGCCTGCGCAACACCAATCAACAAGGCATCAAACACGCTCACTGACTCGATTGTGCGTTGCTTGCGCCCACGCCAATCGGCCACTGCCATCAGCAAGCCGATACCGATCAGTAGTCCCGCGATGAGCGCGTACTGCGAGCGGAAAAACTCCTCAATGGGGTCTTCAAAAAGCGCGCCCACCACCGCTGCAGGAATACAGCCGATGACGATACTCCACGCCAAGCGGCGGTCAACGCTGTCTTCAGGGGTGCGGCTGAACGCGGCGCGGGCAAGGCGGGCTAAATCGCGCCAAAAGTACGCCACAATCGCCGTCAGCGTGCCCACATGCAACGCCACATCAAACACCAACTCCGCTTGGGGGTTGCCAATCTCCCAGCCGAACCAGAAGCGCATCAAAATCAAGTGCGCAGAGCTGGAAATCGGCAAAAACTCGGTCAATCCCTGCAAAATGCCCAGCCCAATCGCTTGTAGTAAGTCCACTTATTGTCCTCCTATGCCTGTGCTGGCTGCTGCCGTTTCGCTCGTCTCAATAATCTGTAAGCGATGGATTTTGGGGCGTGTTTGGATGCGTCGTCGGTGCGTTGTGACGACATTGCGGATAATCACGGCCACAGGCACACCGAAGAACATGCCCATCAGCCCGAAAAACTTGCCGCTGATAAGCAGCACGACAATCACTAGCACAGGGTGCAAGTCCAAGCTATCACCGATGATTTTTGGCATAATCATTTTGTGTTCTACCACGAATAGCGCGGTGATAAACAGCGTGAGTTTGATACCCAGCCCCAGCCCGCCTTGGATTAGCCCGATAAGCACAATCGGTGCGCCCGCCACCACGGGTCCGATCACAGGAATCGCGCGCGCCACGCCCGCAAACAGCGCCAAAGTTGCGGCATAGCGCACGCCCATCAGTTGTAAACCAATCCAAGTCGCCACGCCCGCAATAACGCCCAGAATCAGCTGCGCCACGATGTAGGCGCGCATCACGCGGTTGGTCTCGTGCATTAGGTGGAGGGTGGTGCGCGTGAAGCGTGGGGGCAACCATCGCAGCGTCTCGCGCTTGAGCCGATGTGAATCAAACAGCAAATAAAACACAATCACTGGGATGAGAAATAGCTCCACCAGCAAGCCGAACAGGTGCCCCGTTTGCTGGATGGCGCCCTGAATCGTTGCTTGTAAATCTTCTGTGGTGCGGTTGAGCGAGCGCAACAGCGACTCGCGTTGTTGGTCGAGCCACTGTTGGGCTTGAGGTGTTAGGCTTGTATACCAAGCGTCGTAGGTGCGTTGCCATTCGGCGGCGGTTTGGCTGATCTGCTCTTGGTAGCGGGGCAGATCGCGCAGGAAGTCGCGTGCTTCGTTTACAAACGGTGTAAGGAATGCCGCAATTCCAACGCCCAGCGCCACGAAAAAGCCCAGCGTCACAGCAAGGCTCACGATGCCGCGCCAAGTGAGCGGCTTGAGGTACTTTGGGGGCTTTCGACTGAGCCAGTCTACCAGCGGAATCAGTAAGTAGGCGATTGTACCACACACAAGCATTAGGCTGATTATCTGGCGCACGGACCAGACGACATAGAGTGCAAGTGCAATCAGTGTCAGTGTGCCCAGCAGCCACAGAAGGCGCACTGCCCAATCCCCCGCGGGATAACTACTTCTACGCTCCATGCCGTTTGCGGGATTATACCCTCATACTTCGACGCGCAAAGCGGCTGCTGGAGGCATTTTGGCGGCGCGGATAGCGGGCAAAATTGTCGCTACCACTGTAACCACCACGCCCACCGCCATCGCTTGCCCCAGTAGCCCCAACCACTCCACAAGCGAGACGGCACTGAGCGCCGCGGTCCCTTGACGGAACAGGTTGATGATGAACACCACGCCCCAGCCCGCCAAAAAGCCCAACAGCGATGCCACCATCCCCAGCATCCCTGCCTCCAAGAAAAAGAGTTTCACAATGAACGAATCAAGTGCGCCCAAGCATTTCATCGTACCGATTTCTTTGTATCGCTCTGTCACCGCCATTAGCATAGAGTTGGAGATGCCCACAGTAGACATCAGCAAGCTCATCACAACCAGCCATGTTTGGCGCGTGGCGGTTTCAATGGCAGCAGGGTCGTTAGGGTCGAGGGGAGGCGCATATAAGTTGGCAGCGCGCACCGCGCTGAAAAACGCCACCCCCAGCATTACGCCTGCTGCCGTAATCAACGCCCGCAGGAGGCGCACGCGGATGTTGAGCCAACTAATCCGCAACGCCACCGACCACGGTAGCTGCACCTGTTTTTTGATGCCGTGCTTTGTTGTGCTCATAGCCGTTTTTTAGAGTAGGCGATAAAGCCACGACGCGATAGCGTATTTAGGAACGCAAACAGCGAGAACTCTGCTTCGCGCCGTTCGAGCTTGTAGCGTCGGGTCAGGTGTTGCACAATGGCATCAACAGTATGGTGCCCGTCGCACAGTGCCCACACCGCGCTGCCAAGCTCATCCAGCTCGATGCGGTGTTCGCTGGGCAGTTTGAAAATCCTGCTAAGCCAGCCGAAGATGCCGCGTGGGCGCACGGGCACGATGAGGATGTATAGCCCATCCTCGTTCTGCACGAAGCGCACGACGGCGTTTCGCACGGGGTAGAGGCGCAACACTTGGCGACGGTCTACTTGTGGGGGGGTTGCCTGCCGCCGAAAGAGCCGTTTCAGCAACATACGGTGCGCGCCATCACCTCCTCGAGGAGGTTGGAGTCGCGGGCAGCATAGTGCTGAATATGGAACACGGTGTTGCGCGCGCGGCACAGCCACGCCACTGCCCGAACGCGCCACGCAGGCAGTCGCAAGCGCAGCGGGGTAAGCAACACTTCTGCTAGCAGTGCACCTGCGGGCGAGCGAGTGCGCAAGTGCACGCCTGTGTCGTGGTCGCCCCACTGAAACGGCTCGCGCACGCCACGCCAGTGGCGCCAACGCAGCCAATGGTCTGCCCACTCGCTCAGGTCATAGCCCTTCATCAGCTGCTCGGCACGCGCGATGCGTTCGATAATGAGCCGTTCCTCGCGCCAGCGTAGGCTCAGGCGCGTGTGCCCGGTAAGCACTTGCGCTTTTTCCAAGCGGAACTTGGCAGGGGCAGCCGTGTGCAGCCCATATAAACTCCATTCAATCCAGCCATCGGGGTCAGGGGCAACCTCCAGCGAGTCGAAAACCGGGCGGGCGAGCTGGTGCAGCGCGTCATGCTTGGAAGCCGAGCGCAGTTGAATGAGCACAATCGTGTGATGTTCGGGGTAGCGGATGATGCGCCCTACCGCACGCTCGTCAGAACGCCAGCGGAACTCAATTTGGTGTTCGTCGACGGGGTGCAGAGTGCCTGTGAAGGGGTGTTTCGCTTTGTTTTTTGCGCGTTCTAGTTTGTGCAGGAACTGTTGCAGTACATAGGTTAGGTCGGTTTTACGGCGCGAGCGTGTCCACTTGAGGTCAATCTCGGCGCTATGGGGCGAACCAACTTGCAAAAAACCTTCGCGCCAGTCGCCCGAATAGCCCTTGAGGAACCAGTCGGGGGGCGCATTGAAGCGAATGCCCTGCCAGCCAATGCGTGTGGGCAAGGCAGGAGTAGCGGGTTGCACACCTGCCCGACCACTCGGCTTCACTTTTGCGCCTGCTCAGCTTCGTCTTCCGTGCGGGTGGCGCGACGAAACTCGGTCAGCGCTTCGCCAATCGAGCGCGCCAACGCTGGTAGTCGCGACGCCCCAAACAGCACCAACACGATCAACAGCAGGATGAGCCACTCCTGCGTACCCATGTAGCCCAGAATCGGCATGCTTCAATCTCCTCCAGCCCCTTAGTATACCTCGATTGCGACAGTGCAACGGGCGGTTGTTGCCTTATGTGCGTCTCCAAACAGTCCAGAAAGTGGCGGCATAGCGGTGGGCACGCGCGTTTCTGCCCAGCGACAGCAGCACGCCCGCAACGCCAATCGCGACGCGCAGCAGCGCACCGCACTTGTTGAGCCACCGACACACGCGCGCCTGCCATGCCCCGTGAAACTTGCGAAAATATCGCTCCTTGCCGCGGTTGTAATGAATAACCATCTCCGCGCGTTGGGGTTCGCCGCTTGCCCCTAAGTGGTGCACAAACACCGCGTCGTGCACATAGTAGATCTTGCCCCCCACCAGGCGGATGCGATGGCAGAGGTCGGTGTCCTCGCAATAGAGGAAATACGCCTCGTCAAACAGCGGGAATGGAATGACGGGGTTCGGTTCGGGAGGCGAGGCTGCTGAGGCGCCTCGTCGCAGTAGCAAGCACGCGCCCATCACTTGCTCGGTTTCAATAGTGCTGTTGAAGTCCCAGTGGGTGCGCCAGTAGCCGCCGAACAGGCGCGTGCGCGGAAAGAGTTTGGCGAGCAGGCTTTGCTCGCAGAACACCCACCAGAGTGTCAGTTCGCGGGCACAGGAAGGTTGCACGCGCCCATCGGGGAAACGCAGTTGCCCGCCCGCGGCGGCTGCCTCGGGGTGGGCATCCATAAACGCGATAAGGCGCGCCAGCGCGTGCGGCTCCGCGCGCACATCGGCATTCAGGATAAGCGCATAGCGCCCTTGAGCAACTGCCAAACCCTGATTGCAAGCGGCGCCAAAGCCGCGATTATCAGGGTTGGCTATCAGGCGCACTTGAGGGAACTCACGGGCGACCATTGGCGCGCTTCCGTCGGCAGAGGCGTTGTCAACCACGATAATCTCTACACGAGGTGTGCCTGGCGCAGGCGTCAGCAGCGAGCAAAGACATTCGCGCAGCAACTCGCGCGTGTTGTAGCTCACGATAATCACAGACAGGTCAGGGCGGTCAGCCATCGAGGAAGGAAAGTCGCACTCGGTAGGCGTAGCCATATCGGGTGGGGGCGCGTTCGCAGGCGACCACGCGTGCAAGGCGTTCGGGGGTGCGGCTTAGCCCGCGCAAGGCGGTGGGCAACTCTAGGTGCACGATGTTGTTGACGGCAAACGCCACAGGCGCGTGGAGACACGCCCCGCCACGACTGAGGTTGCATATCCAGCCGATCCACTGCTCGTTGGCGTGGCGTAGGGCGACCTGCACTTCATCGGGCAGGGTGATGCGTTCGTGGCGGCGTCGCTGGAGGTGGTGCCAGTGGCTGACGCGACGCGCCAGCAGTTGTGCGGTTGGCTTTGTGTGTCGCCCCGTGAACTCAATCGTTGCCCCGTATAGCCCGTTGGGGGTGGTTAGGCGCAGGGTAGCGTGCGTGCCAACCTCGAAGGTCAGGGGTAATCCGCGCTGCAGCGGGGGGGTTAGCAGCAATGTGTCGCCCTCCGTGCCAGCCAAGAGGGTGGCATAGGTGTGCCCCTTTATGGTAAGTTCCACGCGCTGCCCAGCCTCAAGGGTGGGGGCGCTCGAGAGCTGCCAACGTCGCCCCGTAAGGGCAATCAGCAAGCCGCCAAGCCCTGCCAGCCCAAGTCCAGCCGTAAGTGCGTTCCAGTCGGTCATGGCGTGCGTTTTGGAAGCGCGTTTTTTGCCGATTCAAGATCGCGCATCGCTTCGATGCGCAGCAGGCTGGCGCGTTCCTCTTCCTCCACTTTACGCGACAGCAAGTATCGTGCCATATGTTGCGCTGATTGAGTAAGCATTTGGCAGGCAAAGCGCGCGTGGGCAAGCAAAGTGCGCGTGGTGTCGGTAGGCTGTACCGATTCTGCCCACTGGGCAATCTGCAAGGCGGTAAGCACGGTGCGCTCGCCACGCTCGCGTAGCGCGCTCCAGTTTGGGTTGGGGCTGTTGGCAAATCGTCGCAGGTCAAGCAGCTCGCTGGCGAGGTCTGCTGCTAGCCCACTCAGCACTTGGAACCACAGCGCGGCACGCGATTCGGTGAGCGCGAAGCTTTCGCGCGGCAGTTCTTCCAACTGGCGCAGTGCCCCGCGTAACAGGTATTGACGGAAGCGCACTTCCTCGTCGGTTTGGTTCGCAAGGGGTTCTAAGGTGTGTGCTGCTTGGGAGGCATCGCCCGCTTGAAGTTGTAAATCAAACAAGCGTAGGCGCAAGGTTCGTGCGTCGGGGCGTGTGATAAGGGCGCGTTGCAGGCGTGCAATCGCCCCGGCGAGGTCGCCTTCGGCTTCTAACAAAGCAGCCCACTCTTGCAGCAGGGTTTCATCGTCGGGCAGGAGTTGGGTGGCGGTCTCCAACACTTCGCGGGCTTGTGCCAACAGCCCCAGCTGGCGATAGAGGCGAACCAGTTGCACGCGCCACGCTGGGTTTTCAGGTTCTGCGTTGACTAACGCGCGCAGGGGCAGCAGCGCTTCATAGTGCTTGCCATCGCGCAGGTACTGCTCCAACTGCTGCTTGGGGTCGGCGGAGGGTGGTTC